>Ga0194116_10006492_pt1 | contig 12446 bp, 12 predicted proteins | sample TA2MahsurfametaG_4_FD_148617 | JGI IMG/M metagenome (GOLD analysis project Ga0194116, IMG submission 148617) | Freshwater microbial communities from Lake Tanganyika, Tanzania - TA2015008 Mahale S9 surface | ecosystem: Environmental > Aquatic > Freshwater > Lake | place: Tanzania: Lake... | reverse complement strand
ACCTGGTGGGACTACACAGCTAGTGGGATTCGCCGGTGTCAAACGAGGTCTGCGCGATCGCCACGCCGAGCTCCCGCGCGTAGAGCGTGACCTGGGTGACAAACCGCGTGACTCCATCGGCACCATCGACCTGAGCGGCTGAACAGCGCAGGGTTTTGCCATCACAGATCAGCTGGTCTAAATCCTTGTTCTGATCAGCGATCTGGGCCAGCATCCACTCCCTGAGCAACCCAAAGAGCTCCTCGATCTCCACCCTTTCAAACAGGTAGAGAAAGGTGGAATCGCAGGGTGCCTTGGGTAGCTCCAGATCCAAAGCCGCGCCGAACGCCTGTTGATGCCGCTTGGCGAAACGCTCCAAATCCCTGGCGCTGCGGCAGCCGCTGAGGATGCCCAGGATCGCCTTCAACAACAGCAACCACTGGGGGGCACGCACCCCTCGGCGCTTACGCCCTTCCGGCAACGCCTGAGGGAAGGCGATCAGATCAGCAGTGGCAGCGGGGTCGGTCAACGGACGGGAGCAGTCCCGACAAAACCGACAACAGCATGGCCGCACCAGCCGCCCTATGACGGACTTTCAGTCGGCCCTGTCAAGCCCCCTGGTGAACGAACTGGCCCGGATAGAGAGGCGTGATCTTTCCTGGCAGAGGGTGGGGACATCCAAAAGACAAGCGTGATTTCCCAACAAAGGGAAGGGAGAGGAGCGTTAGAATGGAAAGAGGATCAACCCAAGCGACCCTTTTGCCATGTGGACCCCCCCCAGGCTCTACTCCCAAAACTTTGAAGATCTATACCTCTATCGACTCTTTTCTGGCGTAGACAAAGGCTTCTATATAGATGCCGGCGCCTGGCTTCCAAGGACAGACAGCGTCACCGCAATATTTTACGATCAGGGCTGGCGAGGCATCAATATTGAACCCATCAAGGAAATCTTCGATATTCTCAGCAGTGAAAGAGTGGATGATGTCAATCTTTGCTTGGCGGTTGTTGACGATCCCAATCTTCAAACTGTTCCCATTATGGTGGTTGGGGACGACCCAACAGCCTCGGGGCACCATCACCTTCTACCGAAAGAGCAGGCCGACTCAGCATCTCTTTACGACAGACATACGATCGCGACAAAGCGAGACGTTCCCGCCTCCACACTTCGTGAGATTGTTGAAAAATATGCACCCTCCCAGCAGATAAATTTTCTCAAACTTGATGTAGAAGGATTTGAGCACAAAGCACTTCTAGGCCTCGACATCAAATCCCTTTCTCCCCACCATCGGCCACAAGTAATCCTACTGGAGGCAACAATTCCGAATACGCGCCTATCAGCCCCCCCTCGCCATCAGTGCCGCGACCACCTCTTAAGCAATTCCTACAAACACCTCTTCTGCGATGGACTCAATGATTACTACTGCGACGAAAGTCTATATATAGATTTTGCGCCCTTGATGCTACCCCCCAACCTCTTTGACAAGCCCTGGGCCTATTCTTGTTTTGAAATATACGAAAATCTAGCCAAAGGCCAAGAAGCTCAGAAAGCCGTTGAAAGCTTATCAAGCCTGAATAATCAGCTTACACTACAGATTAACGAGCTGCAGCATGAACTGGAAAATAAATCTGCAGCCTTGGCCGAATCAGAAGTCGCTCTGGGTCGAGTCGACGAGCTGCAGCACGAACTGGAAAATAAATCAGCAGCCTTGGCCGAATCAGAAGCTACTCTAAGACAAGTATCCAGCAGGCTGAGGAAATTCGTGCAGCAGTGAAGCCGACTATTTCTGTGCTCATGCCCTGGGTGATTCCAGGGCCTTATCTTCAGGAATCAATAGATTCAGCACTCGGCCAGCCTGAATGCCTGGAAGTGGTTCTGGTACTTGCAGATAATGATTCGAGTAATTGCAACCCTGAGTGGCTGCAGAACCTGACCGACTGCGAGCAGCGCCTTCGTGTGGTGAATCAGCTCACTCAGGAGCCGGCTGAAGCCCTGAATTTAGCCCTGAAGCGCGCTCGTGGCACCCTGATGAGCTGGCTCAATCCAGGCGAGCTATATACAACGGAATCATTAGCTAGAGCCGTTACACGTCTCAACCGAAACACCCACTTGCTGATGGTATACGGCGAGGGAGACGAGTTCGATCCCATCACGGATCTCTACCAGCGTTTTCCCAGCTTGCCGCCGGAGGTAGGGATAGAAGGATTTCTCTCTCACCATTTCATCTGTCAACCCACTGTGGTCTTTCGGCGTTCGTTGGCAGTGATGCTTGGCGGTATTGATCCTCATTGGCGTACGGCTTTCAAGGAAGATTTTTTAATGCGCACCTTCGCCAGCTTTCCTGATCGCATTGGCTACATCCCCCATCACCAAGTGCGCACCCAGCTGCAAGCCGTTAGCCACAATTCTCACCAGAGTCACTTGATTGCACTGGAATCTACTGAGCTGTTTTCCCGCCATTTTGGCAGTGCCAGCAGCAAGCACCTTCACAACCACGCCTTGAAGCTTCAGCGAAGCCTGGTCTGTCTTCCCGATGGCATGAACCAACGTGACCATCTCCACAGCCTGATTACCACCGCCGAGCCATGGCTTCTGCCCGCCGAGGTGGCCAAATTTCGCAGGGACTGGTTGCTTGATCCAGAGGATGCGAACGTCCTCATGGCTGCCGAAACCGCAGCCTCAGAGATGACACTGGACCAACAGTTGCCAGTGCAGCTGCTGATGGCGTTGCATCCCCACCTACTCTTGGATGCAGCCAGCCCTCCAGCAGGACCCCACCGGCGGCTGCTCAACGCGGTGAATCAGAAGGCCGCCATCTATCCCCTGCTTCGCCAAGAAAGCCATCGATCTGCAACGTCTGAGCTTTTAACTCCGTTTAGCCAGCGCCCTTTCGGAGTCAACCTGATCGGCCACGCTTTTGAGGTGTTTGGACTCGGCGAATTCCTCCGCATGGTGGCAAGAGCCCTCGAGGCAACCGGAGTTCCTTTCTGCGTGATTCACCATCCGGCCGACAATGGCGCTGCCTGCACAGACAAAAGTCTTGAATCCCTAATTTGCAATGATCCCAGCGGAGGGTCATACGCATTCAACTTGATTTGCATGGCAGCACCAATCCAGGGCCGATGGTTGCTTAAGAATGGGCTTGACCCTATTCGTAACCGTTACACCATCGCGGCCTGGCCCTGGGAAACCGATACCTGGCCGAGTGCATGGCTGCCGTTATTGCAAGTTGCCGATGAGTTGTGGCCATTCAGCAACTTTACTGCCAGCTCCATCAAAATGCCTGCACAGGCAGCCCAGCTTCCTCTAAAAGTGATGCCTATGGCCGCAGAAATTTGTGCACCTGAACGCTTCATTAGTCCATCCAGCAGACAAGCAGCACGCCGGAAACATCAACTGCCCAGTAGTTCTGTCATCTTCGGGTTCGGTTTCGACCTCAAGTCGACCGCCAGCCGCAAAAACCCAATGGGAGCCCTTGAGGCTTTTCAGTTGGCCTTTCCTGTCGACGCAGGAGGGTTGAGTGACAAGGTGGCATTGATGATCAAAACTTTTCCGCCCCGCCGCTTCAGTGCGGAATGGCACTGGCTGCAAGCCAGGGCAGAAGACGACCAACGGATCCATTTAGTAGTGGAGAGCCTCGATCGCGATGATCTCCTCGCTCTCTATGGCTGCTGTGATGTGTTTCTCTCGCTTCACCGCTCTGAGGGCTTTGGCATGGGGATGGCCGAAGCTTTGCAGTTAGGGATTCATGTTATTGCCACCGATTACGGCGGCAACACAGACTTTTGCACAGGACCACTCTCCCATCCAGTGCGCTGGCGAAAAATGCCTATAGCCAATGGGGCCTATCCCTATGCCGACGGTCACAGCTGGGCTGAGCCAGATCTGGATCACGCCGCACAAATGATGCGGGATGTTGCCGCACGGCGCCTAGCCTCACCCAACAGCGAGCATCCATGGCTGTACCACGATCGATTTTCCTTTGCTACAATAGGTGCTCGCTACCGTGCACGCCTGGAAGCACTTTGGGAGCAACGAGACGAAATCGGGCGGCGGTTGCGTTGGCAGGCAACAACAAAGAACATCCCTTAACGGCAGGAAATCAAAACTGCGCACCCTGCACCAAGGTTCTGCTCCCTCAAGGCTGAAGAGTCCTCCGTCCAACCCTTCACCGCCATCCCATCACGGCTGTAGATCGCAAGGTCGTCGGCCTCAACCTTCCCCCGCCAGCGCTGCACAAACCGCAGCCGGCTCCAGGCGGTATGGCGAAAGCGCCCTGGAGCCACACTCTCGCTGTGCACCGCCGTGGTGACCGCCGTGCCCACGCACCGCCGCAGGTCTGGCAGCTGCAGCAGCCGCAGGCAGAGATCCACATCCTCCTGGCTGTTGATGAAGCCGGCATCAAAGCCCCGTACCGCCGCAAAATCAGCCGCCCGCAGCGCCAAACACCCCCCCGTCACCGCCTGAAGCTGGTGCTCCTGTTGGCAACAGGGCAGATCCCCATCCAGGCCGGCGTACAGCGGATAGCCCAGGGTCTGCCCCTCGCGGAACACCACCCCCAGGCATTGCACCGTGCCATCGGGCTTGAGCAGCCGCGGCTGCACTGCCGCCACCGCAGCATCAGCCAGCGGCGCCAGCAGCGCCTCCAGCCAGCCGGCCTGCACCCGGCAGTCGTTGTTGAGAAACACCACCCGCTCGCCCCGGCTGGCCGCAAAGCCCAGATTGCAACCCAGCGCGAACTGCACGTTTTCACCGGGCCACACGGCCCTGATCCGGCCATCCGCCTGCTGGTGTTGTGCCAACACCTCCCGGGTCTCGGCGGAGGCATCGTTCATCACCGCCACCAGCTCCCAAGGGGTGCGGCCGCCGGCCTCGCGCACGGCTTGCAGGCAGCCATCCAGCTCCGCCGGATCGCCATACACCGGCACCACCACACTCGCCAGCGCTGGATCGCGGTGCTGCTGCTGTAGAGCCGTCCAGTTGATCCTTCGTTCGCTCCACTGCTGATAGCGCCGCGCCATCAACGGGCTGGCCAGCTCTGGCGCCAGGCTCTCGAGCAAGGTGAACTGCTGGCCATCCACCGGCCCAGGCGCTGCCAGGGCCTGTTGCGCTACGGGCGCGAGCCGCGCTGCCACCACCGGCAGGGCCAAGGCCTCCAGAAACCCCTCCCGGGCGCGCTGCCCCTGCCGGGCTAGGGCCTCCGGATCGCCCAGCCACTGCTGCAGCTGCTCGCTCAGCCGCTCTGGCTCAGCCCGCACCGCCCAGCCCCGCGCGATCGCCTCCTGCAGGGGCGCGGCCTCACTCACCAGCACCGGCAGCCCCACCGCCAGGGCATCGCTCAGCTTGGCCGGGCTTTGAAACGCCGCCACCTCGCCGCTGCTGAGCAGCACCTCCAGATCCGCCAGGGCCAGGATGTCGCGAGCCCGCTCAAACGGCTGGTTGCCGAGCAGCCGCAGCCGGTGGGCGGGAAGCAAGTCCACCAGTTGTTGCTTGAGCTCGGCGTCGGGAATCTCACCAGCCACCACAAACAGCGGTTGCAACGCCTCCGGCAAGGCCGCCACCGCCTCAGCCACCTCCAGCAACCCCTTGTGCCGCCGCGGTGTGCCGAAGAACAGCACCACCTTGGCGTCTTCCGGGATGCCGAAACGCCGCCGCGCCAAGCTGCGCTTGATCGCCGTGATCGGCCGCAACTGCTGCGGATTGCGCCCATGGGGGATCACGCTGCCGCCATAGCGCTGCTGCAGGGCCGTGTTCGCCACCGTGATGCCGTCGAACCGCTGGCCCAGATCCACGGCCAGGCGCGTCCAGAGCGGGCCGAGCAGCTGCTTGGGCGGCGGCAAAGCGCCCTGCTGGCGTTTGATCCCACCCAGGCTGATCGGCTCCTGCTCAGCCACAAAGCAGAGCTCTTCATCATCGATATCCATCAACACCGCCGCCCCCCAGAGCAGCTTGTACAGCAGGCCAAACACCACCGCCGGCAGCCGCGGCTTGCTCAGATGCACCAAATCCGCCGGGTGCTGCAGCACCAGCTCCCACGCCTGGGCAAACAACGCACTGGGGTCGTCCACCACCAACGCCTGCACCGGCAGGTCCATCCCCTGCAGGGGCGGCCAAAGGGCGCGATGTTGCTTGCCCCTGGGGAAGTGGCAGCCCAGCACCTGCACCGGCCAGCCCAACTGCTGATACGTGAGCAACCGTGGGCGCGGCCTGCCGCATTGTGACTGAGTTCACTGCCCACCACCACCACCTGGGAGCGGGCCAATGGGTCGGCCAAGCCTGCAGTCCGCCCCCGGCGGTAGCGGCGGCGAGCCAGCTCCAGGTTGCTTAAAAACAGGCCAGCCAGCGCCGGTCGCACCCGGCTGGGCCTCCCGTTCAGCTGCTGCAGGCCTTGGGCGGCGCCCTGGATCAGCCCCTGCCAATCGCTCCCCTGGGCGCAATGGCGCAACTGAGGCATCCAGGGCACACCCGGAGCAGCCAATGCCGAATTGTCGGACAACAAATCAGCAAATGCTTTCACAACTATTCTACATGGAGGGGGCGATGAACAGGCTGTTAGTCTGAGTTTCCTGCTCGCCACAACCCTACCCTCGATCCATGACCTGTACCCCCGATCTCGAATCCCCAACGCTGGCACAAGGCGACCAGAGTGAATCCAGCGAAATCCAGATCACAGAAATCAACGCCCTGCTCAACCAGCTCGAAGAACAACATCGCGATCTCAAGGAAGAGGCCGAACTCGCACTGAAGCAACTCCAGGAAACCCAGAGCCAACTGGAAGAGCAAGCACAAGAAAATGAGCTCCTTTTGCTCCAGCTGCACCAAGTTCAGGAGGAGCTGGAACATTACTACACAGAAATCAACGCCCTGCGCAACCAGCTCGAAGAACAACATCGCGATCTCAAGGAAGAGGCCGAACTCGCACTGAAGCAACTCCAGGAAACCCAGAGCCAACTGGAAGAGCAAGCACAAGAAAATGAGCTCCTTTTGCTCCAGCTGCACCAAGTTCAGGAGGAGCTGGAACACTACTTCTTAGAAACACAGCGCATGTCCAAAGCAAAGGAGAATCTGAAGAAAAGATTTGAAAGCGAAAAAGCCATGCTGGCAAACGGTTATCGCGAAGCCAGAAAAGAATGGAGCGCATCCAAGGGGAAAACAGGAAGCAGACTGGCCCAGGCAGCCCGCAAAAAACTGATCTCATCTACCTACGAAAACTAAACCGAAGCGATTGACTGGATTATTGGGGAACTTGAGCCTTAAAAAAGCTGCCGCGGTCTACCGATTGCATCACATAAATTGCAAAACGTTCCATCTTCAGATCAACAGCAAAATTGAGCTGCTCTTCGCTCAGAGGCGGCTTGGCGCTGCTCAGCTTCCACTGTTTCACCACGAGTTCTTTGGCAAACTTCTTGATCTGAGGTGCCTCAGGATTGAGCAGCAAAGCACAGTGCAGGATTCGCAGGGCATCAAGAGGTTTACCACTGCGAACAGCCTTGCGCGCATCCGCTTCCAGCATCGCCAGGCGCTTTTTACTCAGCCCGCTATTGGCATACAGGGTCACCATCTGGCGAGCACGCCACACAGCAAACCTGGGGAAAAGCTTGGTAAGAAGCTTGCTGATCCAACGACGCAGAACCCTGGGCATGATTGAAACTTCGAGATTAAAGATTGGAAGAGATCACTGTTGTTTTGAATAATCTTACACCCGGCTGCGAATGCCCAGCAGGAAGCTGGCAACACCCCAGATCACGATCGCCCCGCCAACCACACCCAGGAACACCTGGAAGCGCCAGTTCCAATCCTGCACCTCTGGCGCCTGGGGATCACTCAACATCACCAGAAACTTCAGCTGCCGCTGGCTCTCCATGCGGCTGTTTTCAACCGCCAGCATGGAAGCCTTGAGATTCTCGGTGGCGAAGATCACCTCGTTTTGCAGCTTCGTGGCCTCCGTGGCGCGGTTGTTGAGGGCTTTGCCGCCTGGGCTCACCACCGAAGCCCGCTCCTTCTGGATCTGCTTCTGAAGTTCCTGCACCTGATCCGTCACCACCAGCACTTCAGGGGCCTGGGGGTCGCGGAACTGGCGCTTCAGCCGCGCTTCCTCCACCTGCAGATTCACAAGACTTGCCTCCAGGGCCGTGATCAAGCCGCTGGTGGCCGCCGATTCCTGAATCGGATCCAGTTGGCCGTAGCGGGATTTGAAGGCATCGAGCTTGGCCGTGGCCTGATCGAGCCGTTGGCGGGAGCGCAGCACTTCCTCTTGGGCAAAACCCAACTGATCACGGCTGATTGTTTGGTTCATGTCGTTCACAAACAGGCGCGCCTCCTGCAGCAACAGCTGATTGAGCAGCAGCGCCGTTTGCGCATCGAGGCCGGTGGTGGTGAGCTGAATCACGCCAGAAAGATCCTGGGGCCACACCTGCACCTGGCGGCGAAAAAACGCAAGCTGCTGATCGCGATTGGCATCGGCCGGCAATCCCGCCAGCAGATCGGGCAGCCGCCTGGCATAGCGCCGCTCGGCAAGAAGCCTGAGAAACACCCGACGCATCACCTCGGGCGAATGAAGATAAAAGGCCAGGTAGCGGCCATCTTCAAGCGAGCCAAGCACGCTTGGGCTCCCGGTGAGCGGGCCCAACACAGTGGGCATCAGCGTTCCGGGTGGCATGGGCTGGCGGATCAGAAAATCCGACGTGACCTTGAAACGCGCCCGGCCCAGTCCAAACGCATAGAGGGCCGCCACCGCAATCAGCAGCACCGTGGCAGACAACGGCGTGATTTTCGAACGGGCCGGAAGACGAAAGGTCTTGACCGATTGAAAGCTCTCCCCAAGTGCCGAAAGGGCCCGAGGACCAGTTTGGCGATCAAAATTCAAGGTCATGACTCGGCGCGCGGCTCATCGGCTGCAAGCAGCTGCTCATTATTTCCATATGAAAGCATACTAAAGCCCAAGCTCACAAATGCCCAGATCAACACATAGGAGAGGGAAATCCCAGGAATGGGATAAGTGGGCTGCATGGCATGGCGAAACAGTTCAATGCCGTGGAGAAGTGGATTCCAAAGCAGTAGGGCTCTCGCATTATCTGGCAGCATTGGAGGCACGTAAAACAAACCCGACGTCCAAAGAAGCAGTTGCTTGATGACAACCTCCACAACAAACTTAAACACTTTGAAACGATGGCCCACAATCAACGAGGTAAGGCCCACTCCAAGGGCAGTCACGGCCACCAAAAGAAATAGGAGCACAGCAGCACCCGGGTCGGCCACTAGGATCTGCCACTGAAATAGGGATACAGCAAGAACCACGAAAAACAGGCAGGTGCCATAAATTTGTAGTTCCACAACGGCGCCAGCAATCAGAAAATCAAGCGGCCGGATTCGGCGCAGATCGGCGAGGCGCTGGGAACGGGCAATGCCGGTGAGCGCCTTGATCGCAATCTTGGTAAACAAGTAATAAACAACAAACCCAGAAGCCAACCAGAGCACGGGGTTCATGAATTCAATCTCCCGAACCCGCAGCAGCAACCTCAAAATCAAGATAATTACCACAAAAAGAAGCGGCTCCAGCAGAAGCCCCGGCGCTCCAAAAGGGCTTTTGCTGATGCGCTCTCGCTGGTCGCGAAACGCCAGCGCGCGAACAATGCCAATCTGCAGCCTGATGGAATCGAGAATCACAGGGTTGGCCTCCTGCGGGATCTTGGTCGCAGCCTTGGAGCGGCCGGCATGCTGGTGCGGCCCTGGGCCACCCGGCCCTTGTCCACCAAGCGCCCATCGCGAATCACCAGGCAGCGCTGACAGCGCTCAGCGATGCCCAGGCGATCACCGGCAATCGTGATCACGGCTCTCTCGCGGATGCGCTGCTCCAGAATCGCCTGCCAGTGATCATCCCAGCAGCCTTGGCGCAACAGCGGCGCATAGGCTCCAGGATCAAACACGTAGAGATCGAAATCAAACACCAGGCCCAGGGCCAGCTGGAAGCGCTGCTTCAAGGTTTGCGGCAGTTTCTTGTAGGGGCGAATCCAGATCTTTTGATCAAAGTTGCAAAGGCTCCGCAGCAGCTCCTGCTCCGCCTTGATGTGGCCTCTTTGGCCGTACACCCCGGCAAAAAAGCGAAAATTATCGGCGCTAGACAGCAAGGGGCTGAGGCCGCTCAACTGGCCCATGGGCCAGGACACGTGGCCGCGGATCGTGGCTGTGCCTGAATGCGGCTGCTGCACGTCGGCCACGCATTGGAGCAGGGCAAGGGCGGAGCGTTTGTCGTCGGCAGCCACCTGCCAGCGCTCACCGGCGCGGATGCGAAAGCTGAAATCGTGCAGCACCGCTTTCCCAAGCGGATCACGCAGGCTCACCTGATCCAGCCGCACCAACGTGGGGGGCTTGGTGCGATGGCCATGGCGCAAGCGCGTGCGCGGGGTGAGTGCACTCAAGCCTGTCATAGCCCAACCTTACTCGACTCAGCCAAAGCGCCCGGGCCCATCAGCCTTTCCGGATCAGCCCCGGCAGCAGCGGGTAACCTGATGGGCATAGCCCGTGAACCAGGCAAAACCTGTCACGCTGAGCATCTTCAAGCCCATGCCTTGGTTCCATGAGCCTGAATCCAAGGCAACAATCAGCAGCGCTGTGGTTCCAGGCTGTCCGCCTGCTGCGTTCAGCACGGATTCAACAGACGCGATGCTGATCGCCTCGGCAGAGCTGCAGCAACGGGGCAAGAGAAACCTGGGGATCTACCAACACACGCTCCGCCGCCGGAGTGGCGAAACCATCCTGATTGTTGAAAAGCGCGTTCCAAATGCTCACAAGCAGGAAATCGCGGTCAGCACCGAACTCTGTTGCCGCACCAAAAGCCAATCCCTGCAGGGAAATAGCCCCCTCCCCAACGTACATTCCATCGCGCGCCGCGGCAAGCACACCGCTGTTTTCATGCCGCACTACTCGGGCCTGGGCCTGCGGCTCAAGAATGGTGGCAACTATGGCCGGCTGCTCGCGGGTGCACTGCTTGAGCTTGCCAGAAGTGATCTGTCGCTTGGCTCCCGAAACGCCACCATTCAGGAGCTCAGAGAGTCCTTTGGCTTTGCATTCGCCTTCAGACGCTGCCTGTGGCATCCGAGCTACATGGCCCTTCATGCCAGAGCGATCGGCCTATGCATGACAAGCCTGCCCCTTCTTGGCAAGATCCCTGTTGTGATCAGCCACAACGATCTTCACAACAAGAACATCTGCCTGACATCCCAAAGCAAGCATGCACGCGTCACCTTTCTCGACCTTGGCCTGATCTCAATGAACTATGCCGGCGCCGATCTGTGCCATCTTCTCAGGAAATCAACAACCAAACGCTACTGGCAGTACGCCTACAAAGCCGCGCTGCACGACTATTCCCTAGGAATGCATTGTGACCCCAGCCTGCTCGCTCTTGCAGCGCACTGCTACGCCCTACTTCGCTGGCTGAAAACCTGCAGGGCGGCCATCGAGAAGCGGGAAAGCGACCAGCAGATCAGCGACAAGCTGTTGCAGGCCACCCGGCTGAGCCAGTCCCATCGCGCTTTGCTTGAGGGGCTGTCCTAGGGGCCAAAAACCGTGAAACCACGGAGGCCTCGCGGGGTAATACGAGCGCACTATTCGGCGATGGGTGCTGGATTGGGCTCGCTACGGTCATGACAGATGCTGAAAGCCTTCCCCGGCTGCCGGATCGCCAAGGCTGGTCAACCCTTGTTGCTAGCTCCCTGCTGCTCCTGATTTCGTTCACCACGAACTACGGCGATGACAACCTCTTTCAGCTCGGCAGACTCCCGTACTATGACCAGGTCGGAATGGGTCTCCACCTTGCCGCCCTGGCGGCGCTGGCTGGCGACGCTCAACTGGCGACCCGTCTACGACATCGAGAACAGACGACTCTCCGAGCTCGAATCCAGGTTGGATGCCTTGCTGCTCAATGCCGACTCCTCCTCGCAGACACCTCCCGCAACTGGCTCCAGTTGAGTGAAGCTCTCGCCGTGTTGCTGGAGGAGATCAAACCGCCAAAGGCCTGAGCTGGGCTGTTCAACCAGGTCATGAGGAACGCGATCGCTGCCGAGCAGAGCAGCAAGACGGCGACCCTTGGACCGTGGCTATGCACCTGCCAGTGGATGCGGCACTAAAGTTAGTTCAGCGTTGTTCCGTGGTCATGACGCTTGCAATCGCACCCACGGATCGGGCCGACGACGGGGATGCCCTGACGCCGCTGATGCTGCCGGAGAGTCTGCAGCTCACAGTTGAGCAGTTTGCGGCAGTGTGCCGCGCCAATCCCAACGCCGTGCTGGAGCTCGACGCGAAACAGGCGCACACAACAGCACCTTGCAGATCCTGTTGGGAATGGCCGTTCGTGCATCTGGCCTTCCCGTGAAGCTGTTTGACAGCTCCACCGGGTTCCGATTGCCCGACGGCTCAGTGCTGAGCCCGGATGCCTCTCTCGTGCGGCTTGAGCGATGGCAGGCCCTCACTC
>Ga0194116_10006491_pt1 | contig 12447 bp, 9 predicted proteins | sample TA2MahsurfametaG_4_FD_148617 | JGI IMG/M metagenome (GOLD analysis project Ga0194116, IMG submission 148617) | Freshwater microbial communities from Lake Tanganyika, Tanzania - TA2015008 Mahale S9 surface | ecosystem: Environmental > Aquatic > Freshwater > Lake | place: Tanzania: Lake Tanganyika... | reverse complement strand
GCGATTGGCCCCAATCCCCAATCCCTAATCCCCAATCCCCAATCCCCAATCCCCAAGTTTATTAACCATCTTATGGGAAATTCGAAAAATTTTTGGATTTATTAATATAAATGGCTCTTCATAAAATGAGTTAATAGACATCAAAAAGATCTTTATTTTATTTTAAATTTCTAAAAATTTTATTTTTTTAATTTTTAATAATCTAAATACAATAAATTTAAAATTTTATTGAGAATTAATAAATAAAATCAAGATGGAAAAATCATTTTTAAAATTAGTTTTGATTCTATTATCTGTATCTTTTTTAAAAAGTCAAAAATTTGAATCCTTATCCCAAAATGAATTTTTACACCTAAGTCATGAATTTGAAACTGCCAATAAATTAAAAGATACTCAAATAAAATATGCATCAATAAAGATTGTTGATGATAAATTTACAATTTATGAAAATAATTTTGAATTAGATGAAGAAACAATTGCTATAGCAAAATATTCATTAGGTATATTGACTATTGGTTGGGATTTATTAGCGATAAAAACGAATAAAAATTTCACTGATATCATCCAAGCTGAAGCAGCAGGTTATTTAGAAGGTTATTTAACTCGTAAAAGAATATTTAATCATTGGAGAAATTTACATATAAAAACTTGGGGAATAAAAGGACAAATGCCTGAGAATGTGAAAGAATATCTTTTAAATCAACAAACTTTTGTGGAAGAATCTTTCAAAAGAAATCAGAATAATACTCACATTTACAATGCTTATTTACTAAACAAGCAATTCAAAGGGTTAGTCAACGGATATAACGATAACATTATAGAAGGAGAAACAGAGAAAATTGAATTTTTAGATTTCCATACTATGTCAAGTTTTGGAGATTTATTTGATATCATCCACTATAAAAATAAAGAATCAAGACCAAATTTTCATCAAATGGAGACTGAAGAAATAATAAATCATATTCATAGAACAAATCATTGTTCTGCAATTTTTAAAACCAAAGAGGATTTTTCAGATGTGTTTTTTGGACATAATTCTTGGTTTTATTATTCAGCTTCAACCAGAATTTTCAAAGAATATAATTTTAATTATAATCATCCTTCAATTAAATCACGAAATATTTTATTCTCTTCTTATCCAGCAACTTTGGCTTCTACAGATGATTTCTATATTACTTCTCAAAATCTTGCTGTTATTGAGACCACTAATTCATTATTTGATAATGATTTATTTGATAAATTAACCCCTGAAAGTTTATTATGCTGGCAAAGAGCAATGATTTCAAATCGTGTAAGTACTTCTGCTAGAGAATGGGTAGAAAATTTTTCAGTGATGAATTCAGGTACATATAATAATCAATTTATGGTCCTTGATATGAAAAAAATTAACTTATCTGAAAGAAAAATTGAAAATGAAGCAATGTACATTATTGAGCAAATTCCAGGATTTTGTGATATTAATGAAGTTACAGAATATTTAAAATATGGATATTGGCCTAGTTATAACACTCCTTTCTCAAATGAAATAAAAACTCTATCTAAAATCCCAGATATAATTAAAAAAAGGCCTGAATTAAGGCACACTCTTGATTATGATACTTGTGCGAGAGCAAATATTTTCCGAAGAGAACAAGGAAATGTTAACAATCAAGAAAAATTCAAAAAATTAATTAGATATAATGATTATAAAAATGATCCATTTTCACTTGGAAAGCCATCTTATGCTATATCTTCAAGAGTAGATTTAGACAAACAATGTATGGGGGCTTATGACTCTAAAACTAGTTCTGTAAAAGATGCCGTTGGAAAAATCAAAAAGGTTAACATTATTATAGGTCCTACTAATGAACAAGTTCCAACATTTAAATGGAATGAAAGTGAAGTTTGCAAAGATGATCCAAGATTTGGATTACCAGAAATTTATGATTTCCAATGGTATCAATACAAAAGTGAATTTTATGATGAGGAAATTTACAAAGAAAATGAAAATTTAATTTATTTAGAATGAATAATATATTATTAAAATATCATTTATGATTATAAAGATAAAAAAATTATTGAATTAGCTAAATGATTGCAAATATCTAACAAAATTTTTAAAAATTCTTTAATTTGATTAGGATTTATTTTAGCTAATTAAATTTTAAATAAAAAGTAATGAAATTTGGAATTTCGATATATTTATTTATCATATAATTTTTTATATTGAATTTATATTATTTATCAGTTGTTTCCTTAATTCCTTAATTTATAGATTTTATAATATTTCAATTAATTTGTGAATTAATCAAAGAGTTATTTAATCATTGAATTTTATTAATTAACATTTATATTTTAATTAATATAAAAAAATAATTTTATTTTAATTAATAAGAAATTAATAAATAAAAAATAACTTACATTTGTCAATATAATTTAATGGAAAAGAAATTAGCTAAGGAATTTAACAATAAAGGATTCGATTTATTTAAGCAAGGCTTATATCAAGAAGCTATAGAAGAGTTTGAAAAAGCCATAGAATTAAATTCAAACTATAAAGAAGCATTATATAATAAAGCACTTGCATTATTTTTACTCCAAAAATCTGAAGAATCAATAAATGAAATTAATAAAGCTATAAAAATAAATGAAAAATATTCAAAAGCTATTAATTTAAAAGGATTAATTCTTACATCTATAGATAGATTTTATGATTCTATAGTGGAATATGAAAAAGATATTGAAGTTATCGGAGCTGAAGATTGATCCTTTTTTTTTAATAAAGGAGTTGCAGAATCAAATTTCAATTATTATGAAGCTATGGAAAATTTTAAAAAAGCAATTTATTTAAATTTCGATACAGAACAAAGCCAAAATGAAATTAATGAACTTGAAAAAAAAATTATTGCCCTGGATGAATGGTAAATTTTAATTTTCATAAACCTTAAATTTTAATAAGTTTGGTTATTTATATTTATTTTTTATTGAATATTTCATTACAACTGAATAATAGTCTTATTAATTTGATTTTTATTTGAATTATCAATAAAATGATTATATTTTGAAGTGAAGTTTTCTTTAATTAAATTAGGTGTCATGAACCATTAACAGAAAAATCGAAATTTTCTATTGTAGACCAAGTAAAAATTTTTTTAAAAATATTATTAAATTTTCATTAAGTTACGTTTATATCATATTTATAAAATCAACAAATTGAAACGAGAAAAAGATGAGGAACAAATTAAATATGAAGAGGAAATCACACAATTAAATGAAAAGCTTTCTAAATTAGACGATTTATTCCATGAAAAGCTGATTAAAGTTTTGGAAAATTCTGAAATCAATTCTTCCAAAACCCCAGAACAAAATGAATCAAAAGCGTTTAATTCTTGTGATAAACAAGAATTGGAAAATAATTTTACTTTAGAGGACTACATTGATGAAATAAAAGAGATATCTCTAAGTAAAACATTGTTAAAAGAACATTTTTCTTCCGAAGAAAACTTCTTTTGCAAACTCTGTGATAATATTATTGTTAATATTACTCAATGTTCTGTATGTGAAATTCTTTATTGTAAAAAATGTATTACCATTAAATTAGAAACTGGGGAAAATTGCCCAAATTGCAATGAACAATTTGAATTTGGGAATGTTCCTAAAATAACTAAAAATATTCTAAATGCTTTTAGGTTAAATTGTCCTTTTAAATGTGATGAAGAACTGATCTATAGTAATGTTTTCTCTCATTTAAATGAATGCGGAAATAAAGGGAAAGTTTTTATATGCAATATCTGTAATGATAAAGTTTTGGTATCTAAATTAAATTCTAATAATTTCCACAAAATTCTCTATGATCATTATGAAATGTGCCCTGAAAGAAATTCAAATTGCAAATTCTGCAAACTTGAATTTTTAAAAAAAGATTTAAAAATACATATGGAAAATTGCGAGGAAAGGAATATAAAATGTGAAAAATGTTTATTTATTTACCCTTTTAAAATGACTTTAATTACTCTTCATGATGAAATTCATTGTGAAGAAATTCGAAAACTTAGAAAAAATTTAGAATTATTTGGGAAAAAAAATGGTATTTAATTTCAAAACTTCTTGCATTTAATAAAAAAAGATTGTTGGTCGATACCTTTTTCATTTTGAAATATAAATTATTTATATACTATTGTTGGATTTTTTAAAATTGTTTTTCTTCAATATATTTATCAAAATTTAAAAAAATATGCCAATAAAACTTATATTTTATTAATTAATTGTCCAAAATCTTGAAATCAATATTTTAAAAATCAAATATTTACTATTTTTCATTTATAAAAAAAATTTAATCTTTAATTTTATTACCTTTTAAATAAGAAATGCATATTATAAAAGAAATAAATTAAGGCAAATAATAAATATTATTTCATCTAGATTGAATTTATTTTATTTGATTTATTTTTCAATAAATGATTCATATATAAAATGTGGAAATCAAAACTTTTCAACCAATTTAATTTTAAGAGATTAATCCTCAATAATCCCAATATTTATAAAATTATAAAAGAAAATTCAATAATAAAAAATCAAAATTTGTTTGCTAAATCTAAATTTTATTATTCCATTAAAACTAAAAATGAAATGAATTTTCTAGCTTTTTGCAACATGATTAATTCTTTGGAGAAAGAAAACTCTTATTTATTAAAGCAAGAAATTTACACCAATTATATTATTCAAAATATTAAGATTGATTCGAATAATTTAAAAAATGTAATTTTTGAAAATATCGGAAATATAATCAAATTAACTGTTCCTTCTTTGTTTATTGTAGATGAAACAGATTCAAAAAAATTAAATAATGAAGAGTTAATAAGGAATCAGTATAATTACCAAAATATTTTAGAAAGATTTGCTAAAGAATATTTTGTTCATAAAAGATTAAAAAATAATGATGATATTAAAAGTCTTGAAGAGATAAATATAAGAGATATTAAAAATGAAATAAATAAATTTGGAGGAGTTTATAATTTCATATCAGAAATTTATGAAATCAAAAATCAAAAAACAAATAATTCATTTTTATTAAGTGTAAATGACATTATAAAATATAAAAAAGAAGTTAATTTATCAATAGGAATTAATTCTTCTGAAGTTAAAATTAAATTATTTAAAGAAATTTTAGATAAGTGTTCAGATAAATTAGAAGTTTATTATATTTCAAGACTCTTTACCAATCAAATGAGTTGTGGAATGAGTACTAAATCTATCATAAAATGCTTGAAAAATCTTCATAAAGATATAGGAAAAAATAATTTAGATTCAATTTTCTTTAAAGATTTAATTGATTATTTAGAAGAACATGTTTTCAAATATTCAATTGGGATAACAAAAAATTCAGAGTATAATAATGAAATAAAATCTTCAAATGATTTTAATAACAAAATAATTGTGACAAATAAAGCTATCGAATCATTTAACATTGGAAAATATGTTGATTTATGTTTATGCAAACCTGGAGTAAATTTAGAGTCTTTAATAAAAATAATTAAAGAGAAAAAACTTCAAAAAATTTTGTTAGAAATAAAATTTGATGGAGAACGAAGTCAAATTCATTTTGATGGAAAATCATTAAAAATGGGATCAAGAAAATTTGAAAATCAAATTAATTTGTATAAAAATTTATATGAAAATCTACTCATAAATATTTCAGAATACAATAATAAAAATAATCATAATCAAATAAAAAATTTCATTTTAGATGGCGAAATAATCTGCTATTCAGAATTTGAATTGGGAAACACAGGAAAATCTTCAATTAAAATTTTAGATTTTCAAGAATTAAGAAAGAAAAATTTTTATAAAAATATGAATTACAATATTAAGTATATATTTGTTGCCTTTGATATTATAGTTTATAATGATATCTCTATATTTAAATATCCAATAGAAAACAGAAAAAATATTTTACATAATTTTTTCCAAGAAAAATTCAATTCAATTATTGTTGAAAATGGAAAAATTATTAATTGTGAAAATGATGAAAATCTTTGTAATAAAATTACTAATTATTATAATTATGCAAAAAGCATAAATTGTGAAGGCTTGATAGTAAAATTTATTGGAGAAAATACTGAATATGAATTCGGAAAAAGGAAATGGCTAAAAGTATATTTTTTTCCCCTATTTTTATATAATAGAACTTTAAAGAAAAATGATCATTTTTTTAAAAGTATTTAGTTAAAAAGTCTAGATCAGTTGTCTTGCGAAACTTTAGATTTAATTCCAATTGCAGCATTTTCAGGAAAAGGAGTAAAGAATAACAGAATTTATACTTCATTTTTAATGGCAACTTATGATCCTATTAAAAATGAATTTCATAGCATTTGTAAAGTCGGAACAGGTTTTGAACAAGAAGAGTTGGAAATACTTACGAATATATTAAATGATGTATTAATCAAGGAGCCTTTGAAGAATTATTTAATTCCTTCTAATTTAAAACCTGATTGTTATTTTAATCCAGATAAAATATGGGAAATTGGATTTGATAAATTTACTGAATCTAATACTTATTTGACTTATTTAGATTCTGAAAATTATAAAGGAATATCTGTGAGATTCCCTAGATTTATAAGAGAACGAAATGATAAAAAATTAGAAAATTCATCATCGTTAGAATATGTCAAAGAACTAATATTTAATAACTTTAAAAAAGTAGATTAAATAAATTTTAATAAAAATATTCTCTCCTGATTCTATTTTGCCTAAATCTCATATCATAAGCAATAAAATTATTATTAAATTTTTGATTTAATATTAAGTGAATTTTGTATTAAGTTTTTAAGTTATAAATGATTAATTTCTAAAATTTTCGGTTATTTTTCAAAATTTTTATATTAATAATAAATTAAATTATTAATTAAATAGCATTAGTTTAATTTATTGTTAACTGCCAATTTGATGAATTTTAATTAATTTTTTTATTTAGCCTGAAATCTGTCTAATTAATTTAGTTTGGCAGTTAACCAATGATTAATTTTTACTCAATAATAAATAATAAAAACTTTAATAAAATAATTTATAAAAAATTAAATTTCATTTTGACGTTTTAATTGAATTGAAATCTATAGGTCAATTTTATTCAATAAATCTCTATCTCCAGTTATAATTGTCATGATTTTTTTGGGCTGAAACACTTTTTTTGCTTTATCTGCCATTAAAAATCTAGAAGTAGAAGTGGATCTGAATCTTATTGAATCATTAAATTTTCCAAAGTTGGTTGAAGAAAAGAAATTCGAATATTTTGTATTTTCCAATTCCTTATTTGAAAAAAAATTACTTTCATAACAGCTGCTATTTTTGATTTTTTCTAATAAATTTCCCCCAATATTATTTTTATTCATATTACTTTTTGGATTCACATTCATATTCATATTTGAACATCTTTCACTAAAAAATCCAATTGTTTTTTTGTAACTTTTAGAATAAATTTCATTGAATTTATCAATTGCTAAGTAATCAATAAATTGGCTATCTTTTTTATATACATCATCATTATCTCGTTTTTCGGTGTTTCCGACATCTAAAATACCAGAAAAAATTTTATTATAAATTATCCTATTCAAATTTTGCTTTTTTGAATAATCGTTGAATTTTGTAGATTGAGTTATTTTATCCAATTCATCAATTAAGTACATTTTTTTCTTTTTTTCTACTATGTCAATTTCTTTATTACTTTCCTTTTTTACAAGAACATTGGAATTTTTAGTTATATTAGGGATAGATTGTGGTTTTGTATCACAATTCTTTTGCGCATTATTATTTTCTTTAGATTTTATGGGGAGACAATCTATTGATGTACTTGAATTCTTAAAAGAAGGCCTATTTGTAGAATTTTCTTTTTTTTTAAAATAAATGGTATTTGTATTATTTTTGATTTTTTGATTTGAGAAATTTTCATATAACTTAAAAGATGATTTATTTTTGTTGATTATTGAAGGATTTTTAAATATTGTATTCAATTCCCCTTCAAAATTTTTCTGATCAACATAATTTTTTGTATCGTTTTTACTCGAATAAGTGGAGTTTGGATTCAAAATGTTAAAAAAATTTAAATTATTTAATTGAGAGGTATTATTTATATTATAATTAGTATTTTTTAACACTAATTTTCCAAGGACTTTTTTTTTACCTTTTTTGTTGGTGTTACTTTTATTTAATGAGCCATGATATATATTATTATCATCTTCAAGTAAATTAATTTTTGGAAAATTATAATTATTGGTTATGTTCATAAAACTCTTTAATTTCGACTCGCCTTTATCACTATTAAAAATATGAAAATTATTTTTTATATTAATACCATTTTTATTATTTTTTTCAAGTTCGATCTTTTTATCTTCAAAAGAATTATTTGAATTAATCAAATTATTTTCCAATTCTAAATCACCTTCATCTTCATCAGTATTAAAATTAGATTGAGAAAAAGATTGATAAATTTTTTTTTTAATATCATCGTCTTTTCTTTCCTGCTCTAAAGCATTTATTATATATTTTGTTGAATCTTGATTTTTATTGTTGCCATTAAAAAGCACATTTCTTGAAAAATTTTTGGTCTGAGTGGTTCCTTCATAATTTTTAAAATTTGAATTAGAAAACCGGAAGAGCTTTTCTTCATTGTTTTCTCTATTGCTAAGAATATTGCTATAATTACCACTTGGTGATTTATTTGAAATATCAGGTTTAGGATGAGAGGTAAAATCAATTAATTTTCCAATGTGATTATAAACTTTATTTTTTTTATTATTCTTGAGGGGCCTCAAATCATTTGAGAATCCTTTACTAGAGAGATATAAGTTTTTATTATTAATTTTAAGCCTAGAAAGAGAAGTCAAGGAAATATCATTGAAATTATTGAAAGTTTTAAAATATGACATTGAATCAATTTTATTTAGATAGTCTAATTTTTCTTTATTAGTATGACTGTAAAACTGATCACTTAGATCATTATTAATGTTAGAATTTTTCGTAATAGTTTCATTTATTTTATTATTTTCATTTTGGATACGTTTATTATTTTCGATACTTTCATTGAATAATAAACTTTTATTATTTATATTTTTAATAACTCTATTCGGATTTTTTCTATTTAAAATAATGTTTAAGTCAGAATCATTTTTTTTTGCATTTAAATATTTCTGATTTCCTTGATTATTATTAATTCCTAAGTTATTCCCAAAATTAATTTTTGTAACATTTATCCCAGCATATATCGGGGCTCTAAAGCTATTTTTTTTTTCTATTTTTTTTTCTTTCGGAAATTTATCTGTTATAAAAAAATTTGAGTTGCTAATAACATGATTACTATTAATCAAGTCAGATTCATTTATTAAATCGTTTAGTTTTTCATTATTTGTTTTTTCAATACTAATTGTATAATGAACATCTTTGGTTAATTCCACTTTTGTATTAGAAATCAGATTTTGATTTCCTTGTTCATGGAATTTATTTGAATTTGAATTTGCCATAGATCTATGAGCAAGATTAGAATTTGTCTCCTTTTCTTTTACTTCATTGTAATTATTTTTTTTAATTTTACTATTATTATTGCTGTTATTTTCATAATATAAATGATTTAAACTTCTATTTGAAAATTTATTAAAACTTCTATTCATCAAAAAATTATAGCAACTTTCATTTTGTGAATAAAGAAGATTATTTAAAATTTCTTTTTTAAGAAGATTAGGATCTTTATTTATTTGCTCAAATGAGAAAAAATTTGGTTCATACATATCCTTTGCAAATTCGCTTTTATTTCTGGGACATCCTGTTTTGAAGAAGCTACAAGTATTTCTTGTGGGTTTGTTATTATCAGGTACTTTTATTAAATTGAATTTTTTTTTCCATTTTATGTCTTCATTATCTGCTGAATTCTTATTTTCAGAATCAGATAAATTATTTTCCTTCTTATTTTTTTCCAATCTTTTGATTTCATTAATATTTAATTTAATAGGAATATTCGAATTTGCATTTTGTATATTTTTTGTTTTTTTCAATGCTTCTATTTTTAACCTTCTCTTTTCATCAGGATGATTTTTCATTGCCATTTCATATATTTTTTGACTTATATCTTTTATAGAATTATCATAACTTTTATTACTTTTTATTTTTTGAAAACTCTTTTCTTTACTATTTTCATTAGAGTTATTATTGTTTAATTTTGTAAAATTGTTACTATAGCAAATTGTCGAATTCATGATAATTTTGTTTCTAAATTTAATATCATTTTCATTTTCTTCTTTTTTAAATTTATTTTGTTCTTTTTGCATTTCTTCATCTTTGAATATTTTTTCTTGTTTAAAGGTTTTGAAAAAATTCTTCCTCGATTCCACGGTAGTTTTCAATCTTTCCATCCAATAATTGCGTTTCAAATTGCAAATTAATTCATTGTTTTTTCTAATATCACTATTTCCTTTTAACATAGATTCAAAGAACTTTTTCTGCAACTCGAATATTTCCCCCTTAAGAGAAGTAAGTTCTATTGTAAATATATATTTATTATCTAAAATTAAATCATTTAAGCCTATAATATCGCTATCTTTTATTATTTCGATTTTCGCAATTTTGGGTTTCGTCATGAATTCTACAAAATCTTTGTTTTCTTAAAATTTTTAAAAAATAAAATAATTTAGCATTTTTAGCTATATAAATTTAAACAACATATTAAAATCGAAAAAAAATTATTCTTATATTATTGATAAATACATTATTTATTTATAAATATACCATGGATTAATTCAAAATCTTTGAATAAATTTCTTGAGTTACCTCCCAATTTTCTAATAAGATTATATAACTCTACATTAGTTTTTTTTATTGTAACTTCAAAATGCCCATCCTTAATGACAAATATTTTATCAGCTTCTTGTCCCTCTTTTATTAAAATATCTCCTCTATTTAATTTTTTGTTTACAAAATTATTAAAATAATTTCTTTGAAAAATATTTGGATTGATAGAAGAAAACACTTTTTGGGATAAAATAAAATTCATATTCCATCTTTTAGCTCTATCGCTTACATCTTTTAAACATTTTTCAAAGCTAATTTTTTCCAAAATACCAAAATGTGAATCAATATCAGTAATGATAGTTGCAGTCCTTTTTTGTGAAGAAGAAGTCAGAGCTAAATCTCCGAATTTATCTCCAGTTTTAAGGCTAATAATATTGTGATAAATAAAGACCTCAACTTGTTTTCCTTCTTTAGCATTGGAAGTAGAAGATTTTGGTAAAAGTTTATTTATATAATCATCCGCATTTACCACTTTTTGCTCATATCTTTGAACATTGAAATTATAGATTTCGTTCTCAAAAACTTTCCAGATATCAAATTCAAGATTTTCAATATCTTCTATGCATTCTTCATTTGCAAATCGATATAAATAGTGTTCAAATGCTGTTGAGTTAATTCTTCCTTTTAATGTTTCAATTTCTCCAAGAAGCCATGATATTTCATCTTGTTCAAGTGGGTAAACATTTTTATTATTTATAAGGACCTTTTTCAACATCTCTTTTTCTTTGTATTTCTTTAAACGGAGAATATAGCTGTAAAAATCATCTTGGGTCATATATAATTTTTCTGCTTTTGGAAGTAAAATTGAGCATTTCCCACGAAGAATTATGTAAAATTTTTTCCCTTTATCCCCATATTTACATACGATTCTGTCAGATGGAACTTTTTCATATTTTAAAGCAGAAGCTATATTAAAGAGTAAATCTTCGTAATTATCTGAAACACTTTGCATCATATTTGTAAATTGTGGTAAAGTTTTTAAGTAATTAATCAATATTTGAATTTCCCCAACTGCTCTAATTGGTTTTAACAAACTGTTTAATACTGACTAGTCAAATTAAGAAAATAGAATAAAGTAATTTAAAAAAATATATAAGAATAAGAAACTTAAAATGTTGAAATTTTTAAGAAATGTGATTGAAAATTTATTTGTATTTTCCTTATCTATAGAAAATTAAATTTACATAGCATTGTTCAAAAATAAATCAAAAATTGAAAATTATTTATCTATATTTAAATAATATGTGTAATTTATTAAGATAGAATGTTAATGAAATATTATTGTAACTTCTATAATTTTGATTTTTATTTTTTTTCTCAGTTTAAATTAATAAATTATTATGTTTTTATTACCACAAATAAAAGATCTTCTTGATTTATGTAATCGTGATACTGGGTTATTGAATCTAGAAGCTTTTTAGAAGTTCTTCTTTTATCCTTTTTAACAGTTTCAGGAATTAAATGAAGACTTTTAGTAGAAATATTATTTTTTATATTTTCTTTATCTCCCATTTATACAATAAATTAAAAAATTTATTTTGAATATTAAAAAAATATTTATCAAGACTGAAAATTATAAATAGAATAGATATTTTAAAAATTTTATTAAAACAAGATTGCACAATTTTATTTTTT
>Ga0194116_10006489_pt1 | contig 12454 bp, 9 predicted proteins | sample TA2MahsurfametaG_4_FD_148617 | JGI IMG/M metagenome (GOLD analysis project Ga0194116, IMG submission 148617) | Freshwater microbial communities from Lake Tanganyika, Tanzania - TA2015008 Mahale S9 surface | ecosystem: Environmental > Aquatic > Freshwater > Lake | place: Tanzania: Lake Tanganyika... | reverse complement strand
GGGATTGGGGATTGGGGATTGGGGATTGGGGATTGGGGATTGGGCCCAATCCCCAATCCCCAATCCCCAATCCCCAATCCCCAATCCCCAAAATTGCTCAATAATTAAATAGACATTTAAAAAAATGTAATTCTAATAATTATTTCAATTTTATTTTAATTTTAAAATTTAAATATATATATTTTTATTTTAAAATTACGATTTAAATTTATAAATGTACGAAGATGATTGGGATTTAGTTGAACTACATACTATTAATGATAAACAAACTGAAATTGATGATTTTACAATTATTTACAATAATAATGTAAATGATAATTCAACTGATAATTTTTATTCAAAAAAACATACTAATGTAAATTTAAATGAAAATCCTAATGAAATAATATTAGAAGATAGTTCATACATTTTCTATGAAAATAATAATACACAATTAATGAAATCAAATTCATCTTTTAAGGAAAATGTAATTTATGATTATCAAAAAGTTAAAATCCAAAACCAAGTACCAGATCCTGATTTAAATGAGAATAATAAATTATCGGATACAAAAGGAAAAATTTATTTTCTAATTAAATTAATAAATACGATTAAAAGCCTTTTTCAATTTGAAAATTCAATTTTTTATATAAGTATTATTGTCGCAATTTTATTTTATTTATTTTCTTTGGAAAAATGCAATTTCGATAATGAATTGAAATGTTGGAAGAGATTTTATCCAAGAATAAAAATTTTAGGTATAGAATGTTTAATTGCATCTTTGATATTGTCAATATTATACTTGAATCTCTTATTTCTAAAAAGAAGATTTTTATCCAAACAAAATTTCATTTTGTATATTGTACATATTTTTTTATTTTGCTTTGATGATGGAATAGATTTTATCAGTAGCCATGGTGGTTATAATAGGCTTTTTTTGAATATTATTGTATTTAGTTTTCTTTTAATGACTTTGATTTTAATGATAATTTTTAAAATTTTAAATTTTTTAATAAGTTCAATTGCAAAATTTTTGGAGTCTATAAATTCAAAATTTTTTAATAGATTTAACTTAAAGATTTCTTTTTGGATTTTGTTAATCATATCTTCGATAAACTTTTTGATGATTTTAAACAATTATCTAAAATCTACTTGTAATGATTGGGATTTAGGATTTAAAAACAGCAAAATGGATCGAATGACCAATTGCTTAATAGAAAAGCCTAAAGTTTGTTACAATAAAATATTAGATGGTCTATTTGATTTTTCAAAATTTTTTCCTCACTGTAATTTTCAGAAAATTCATAATCCAGATACAATAAATAAATTTTATAACTTTGAAAAATTTGTGATCTTTCCAGATACCAGATCTTACTCAATAGAAGAAAAAGATTCTAATTCTATTCTTTCAAATATTCAAAAAGACATTAAACCTGCAAATTTTGAATCTTATTTGTATTTGAAAAAAAAAAATATTTTAAATAATTTAATTTATTTAAATAGAACTGATATTGATCTTAATAAACATCATTTTATATATGAAATTGAATATGATGAAAAACTTGTTAAAGAAGCTGAAATTTTAGCTCAAAAATATAAAATAAAAACAATGAATTCAGAAGATCATGAAATCTATAATCCTTTTGAATTAGAAGAATATTTAAAATCTGAAAAATTAAAAGTAAAAAAGAATGATAATAAAACTCTTAAATTAAATGCATCCAAAAATAAAAATATCTCTTTAGATTCTATAAATTTTCATAATTTCAAAAATCATAATGGAAATTTAAAAGAAAATTCTATTGCTAAAAATTCAAATAATAATCAAAATTTAAATTTAGGTAATTATTCATTATCGTCAGAAAGTGAATTTTTTAAAAAATATGAGAAAAATGATTTTATAAAATTCATCAATGAGAAAAGTGAAAAGATCTTATCAGAACTTTTTGATAAGCAAATGGTTTTAGTTGATAATGTCCTCTTCATATTTCTTGACACATTATCTCGCCAGCAATTTCGAAGAAAATTGCCAAAAACATATTCATATATTGAATCTCTTTATAAAAACCAATCATCAGCTTTCCAATCATATCAATTTTTTAAATATCACGCTACACAACCAAGTACTGATTTAACCATGAATCCAATATTGACAGGTATTCATCCAATTTTAAACGATACTTTGAAGGAAATGATTCATTCATATTACAAAAAAAAAGGATTTATCACAGGTCATTCCTTAAACCAATGTTTGAATTTTGAAATCTCATATGATAAAAAAGAACCTAAAAAATTTATTTGGAATAATTTTGACTTTGAATTCTTTAGTCCTTTTTGCGATCCGAGCTATGTAGAAAAAGGAAAAGAAACCGGATTTGCCTATGGCCCTTATAGTTTTTTTAGAAGGTGCTTATACGGAAAAGATACTTTTCAATATGTTTTGGATTTTGGAAAAAAGTTTTTTTTTGAGGTTTACAAAAAAGAAAGAAAATTTTTGCTTATGTCTTTTATAGATGGTCATGAATGGACTAATGAAGTAATAAAATATATGGATGATCCGCTTCTGAAATTTTTGCAAAACTTTGAGGATAAAGAAACTGAAAATGAAAAAACAAATAATTTTAAAAAAACAGCAATTGTAATTTTAAGCGATCATGGTCTTCATATGAACGGACCGAGTATTATACTCAATTTTGATGATGTTGAAAAAGAAATGTTATTGCCTGTATTGAATATTATGCTTCCTAGAAATCTTGCCGATTCATATATAGGAAAAGCTTTGGAACTTAATGAAAATAGAATAATTGGAGGATATGATATCCATAATATTTTTAAAGTTTTAATTGGAGATAAGGATCTAAGCAAATATGGTGAATTACCTTTCAAAGTTATGCCTGATTGGAGAAGTTGTTTGAATGTCGGTGTTCCTGATTATAGATGTTTATGTAAAAAAATAGATTGAATTTCCTAATAATTAATACATATTATTTTATTGTAAACTTAAAACATTTATATATTTATCTTTAAAATTTTGCAAATGAATTGATTATATATCTTTTTATTTTTAGTAATTAATTCAAAATTTAAAATCAGTAATATTATAATTTTATAACTAAATATAATAATATAATATCATTTTTTCACATTTTTCCAATTAATTTAGGATATATTCTATATTTTATTAGATAAAAGAATAATATAATTGAAAGTTAAAATAAAATTGCATAATTAATTTTGTCTTTTTAATTTACAGATCGATTTTTTAATATAATTAATATTCATTAATAATTGAATAAAAATTATTTTTTAGTATAATTGATTTAACAAAATTCTTTAGTAATTAAAAAGCAAATTGAAGGAATTTTTCAGAAAGTTAGCCAATAATTCAACAAATTTCCTTATAAAGCTTATATAAAACAATTTTGAATTTAGATTTGTAAAAATTCCATATTGATAAATAAATTTCACATATATTTTGAAAAGTAAATATAAACCTGCTATTAGAATAAGTGCAGATATAAATTTCTTCTTTAAAATAAAGTTATATGCTTTTTCTCCGATTGAATTTTTAATGAAAAATTTCGAAAATAAGCCGAAAGTAATTTTGGCATTTTTTGCACTTTGAACAATCTTTTCACTTTTAGACTCTATCTCTGAATTAAAAACTTTGTTTTTATTATTACTTCCATGAAAATAAAATTCATCAGAATTATTATCCTCCTTAGAACTCAAATCTTTTATAATTTATTTTATTAGAAAATATAAAAAAGATAATTAGAAAAATTTAATAAAATTACTATTTGAATCTATATTAGCTCCGTTTCCTGTTTTGGGCATGCATTTTTTGTATATTGTTATTAGCTTTTCTAAAAAATCCTATTATTTATATAAAAATAAAAGTAAATTATCTTAAATGTTAATATTTAAATCTTATCCAAGATTAATTAAATTAAATAATCATTACTTTTTTTATTTCTTCAGACTCTAAACTTATAATTTTGCTTCTTGCTTTAGAAAACCCTGAAGTTACCAAGATAATATCAAATATTAAAATATTATTCAGAATCATATACTAACATGTTTTATCAACCAATTTTATTAATTTTTGAAAGAATTTAATTTTACCTCTTGAGCATTCAGTTCATAAGTTTTTTTGATAAACTAAAATTTTTATGATGAATCAAATAGCGAAAAGAATATTTATTTTCTCTTGATATTAAAAAAATTTTAAATCAAAAAATATTTTATTACACTTTTCTTTGAAGTGCTGTTAGTAGCAATACTAGAGCTAGAAAAAGCAGAATATGTAATATAATTTTCTATTAAAGACCTTGCTTCATCGTATTTTAATTGACCAAGATATATTTTCACAATTTTAATAAATAATTTAAACGGTAAGTTTATATCAGGGTTTGTAAAATATTTTTCTACTTCTTTTATTAAAATAAAAGAGTCATTTTTAATATTTGCGAAAAATAAATTATCAATTAATAGATATCCTAGATCTATGCATTCACAATCATTAAGTCGATTACATTTGTGTTTATTTTTATGTTCAGGTTTCCTTAATTTGTCAAAGAGTTTCTCAATAATTTCTTGTGATTTGGAGTAATTTTTATTAAAATAAATCTCACTTTTCAAATTATTTAAGTATTCTTTATTATTATTATTATCATTTTGAAGAATACTTATTTTAGATGCTGATTTTAGTTCCTTTTTTGTGTTTATTAAGTCCTCTAATTATTTAAAAGTTCAAAAAATAATTATTATTAAGATAAATATTCCATTTAAGATTATCTAATTTGAAATTACCTTTGCTTTTTTGTTGTAGATTTTTCTGGATTAGCATTTTTAATTAAAATTATTACTCTGCATTAATAATTATTTTTTTGATATTGAAAATATTTTTTATTGTGAATTAAAATATTATATAATTTTCTTATCATAAATTTCATTTCAAAAATTCACTTTTTATTCGAAATAAAATACAAACTATATATTAATCTCCAATTATAATTTTATTTCTTAAATTACTTCTTAAATGATAAAAAAAAACTGTTTTTATAGGTCTCTTTCAATACTATAATTATCAAAACTGCATATTTTGAGCGCTAGAATCAGCAAATGAATTCTCAATGAAAAATTAGTAAAATATAAATATAATATTAATAATATAAAAAATTAAATTTAATTCGATAAAAATGTTGTTCAAGTACTTGGACATTCTTAAGCAAATTGAAGAAAATGATTTAAAAGATCTTTTGGAATCAACATTTGAATACTTTTCTTCAGCAAAAAGTAAAAAAATTGAATCAAATATAATGCTATCAAAAAATTTAAAAGCCGGTTTTAGTAGTTTAATTAGGTTTTATCGAAGCATAAATTCTAATAAAAAAATAGAAGAAGAACAAATAATTCAAATAATTAAAGAAATTTTCAAAGGAAAGAATATAGATTTAAATTCGGTTCTTCTAAATCAAATAAATTTAATACAAAATATTCAAAATAAAAGAGTAAATTTCTCGCAGATAAATTTAAGTGAAAGAATTACGGGAAATAAAATTGATACTGAATCATATGAAAATTTAGCGAAACGAGAATTTTTATTAAATAATATTTTAGAATTCAAAAGCTTCAGTTGGAAAATCAATATTAATATCTCCAATAATATATCTAATAGAATTTTATATCCGGAAATAGTATTTATGTTTTCATTAGAAGATGGGAAGACTTATTATTTTTTAATTGATATAAAAGTTTTTCAAGAATTAAGAAGGCTTTTAACTATACACATTAAAAGAATAATGGAAAATGAACAAATTGTTTTGTTAAAAAATTACTAACTGATATTTGATGTATTTAACTAATTTCATTTTTATCTGTTATAAAAGCTTAAAAATACATTATAAATTTGATTCAAAAACTATTTAATTTTAAAGAGCATAAATAATTAAAGTATCAAATTAATCATTTAGATTTCACCGCAAAATATTTTCAAAATTATTCATTAAACAAATATAAATAACTTAATGATTATAAAGTAGACGTGATTGTAGATTTATAAATTAATTAAATAAGAGATTGAATTTATTATATATTTAGAATCATCTAAACTTCGTAAATTTTTAACTTATTATTAAGAATTATTTAGAAACTAAATTTACAAATACGTAAAAGCTCTAAAAATAAAATAATATTTAACCTATTTTTCATTTCTTTTTTGATTTTGCGAAATAGGAAATACTAATTCTTAGAATCAATTTTATTAATATCTAATCTTTCCATCTATTTTCAAAATTCTTAAATATATTAAATAATAAAAAATTAAAAGTTTAAATTTCTATAATTATAATGGATTTCCCATTCAATTGCCAAGAATTATTAAATGCTGATTTAAATGGCATCGTTATTCTAGACTCAAAACAAATCCATAAAAAACCAGATGAAAATTTATATAAAATTCAAAGAGTAATTGATGTTTTTTGTGGGCATTCAGCAGGGGTAATTTAAAGAGTTGAAATTTTTATAAATAAAATTTAATAAAATTGATAACTGAAAAAAAAATTAAATTTTTTTAAGTAATTAAAATAGCGACGGCAAAATTCAGAATTAATAACAACTTCAATATCCTATATGAACGCTGAAAATGATAAATTAATATTTAAAGTTAAAGATAATAAAGTATTTGGATTTTTACGTTTTGGTCTTAGAGAATTTGATTGGAATTTAGAAGGAAAGAAAATCAAAATACAAATTATTTGTGTAATAGATTTTTATGTTCATCATCTGAAGCAAAGAGATGGCATGGGAAAAAATTTATTTGATAAAATGCTTCGATTTGCTAATGTATCTGTAAATCAAATTGGTTTTTTCTATGCGAACAAAACTATAAAAAATTTTCTCCAAAAATATTACAAATTAGATAATTTGGTTTCTATTACAGATGCAATAAGCATTAGCGAGAATTTTGTAAGTTTTAATAATAAAATTTTCTTAATATTAAGATAAGAAAATTAAAAGGAGAAGAAAATTCTTTCGATAGAAACATTCTAGGAAAAAAAGATTCACCGAATATAATTATTAAAAAAAATATAAATTTTTACAATAATAATCACATAAATAAAACCCCGAATATTTCTAAAGAAGGGAGTAATAATACCAAAAATAACTATAATACTATTGATAATAGCTTAGATTTAAATTTAGAAAATAATAGATACAGTAATTTAAATAATCAGTTTAATCTTGTTTATCAAAACAATCTTATGAATTATATGAAAATGATAAAACTCATTGAAAATAATAATATTACTCATAAAAACTCTCTAAATATTATAGAAATGAATAATAATCCCGTCTATAGTAATATTCCTAATAAATTATCCCCCAGTATAGATAACATTCTAAAAAGAAATTTTACTTTGCAGAGGCCAAATAAAATTTCTAACAAAAATTTACTTTCTAATATGGAAGATCCATTAAAAAAGTTATCTTATGTTTATACAGAAGTTGAAAATAAATATGTTCCTACAGATATAGAAATAGAAAAAAATTATCTTCACTTTAATACTCCTTTTAAAAATAACAATTTTTATTTTGATCATGTTTATAATAGGAAATCATCCGATGATTATACAAATATTTTAAATCCTAATTCGATGGGTAATTAATCAAAAAGAATATATATAAAAATTAAAATAAATAAGATTTCCCCAATAATGTTCAAATTCATATGCTTTATAATTAAATAATTAACCTTTATCAAACAATTTTTTGTTTAAATTATATGAATTAGGAAAATTAGATGCAAAATACAATGAACCAAGAAACATTGTAAATGGAAATTTAGAACCGAATAAAGCTATAGGAAATTATGCTAAATTTCGAGGTATCGGTGAAAACATAATAAATATTAGTCCTTTTAAATTTGGTAATCCGTAAGTTAATTATTTTTAAACTTTTTAGTAGAAAAAATCAAAATAAAAAAAATGAATCGTTAGAAGAAAATAAACATCATAATAAATTTTCTTTTAATGGCATCAATAATCAATATATAAATAAAGCTCAAAATCCAAATTATTTCATTTAAAGAAACTTTTTTTTACTTTTATTATTAATTGATTTCTAAAGAGAAACATTGTTTAAGTTCATAGAATGAATGAATATATTAATTAAAAGAAAATTAAAAAATTTAAAGAGGAAATATAAATGTCATTAAGAATTCATTAAATATTAAAAATTATATGTAAAATAATAATATTATCTTATTTAAAAAAATTTCTTATTAATTAATAATAACACTAAAACATCATTTATAAATTGATAAATAGATTAAATTAAGAAATCAATTCTATTTATTATTTTATATATAATGTTGTCATCCTTTATTTATTAACATTCAAAAATTCCATAAATAAAAAAAAACATAATAGCCTTTTTTCAAATAGGATTGTATTAGAAATAAATCTTATTAATTAACTTCATAGAAAAAAAATAAAAACATTATTAGTTAAATATTCATAATTAAATCATCTAAAATAAAATATTTTATGTTTAAAAAATTTAATTTTTTTCCTCCAAGCGTTTCAAATTAAGTGTTATTAAAGCTTAATAAAACTTAAATCTGCGTTTGAACAAATTGCAGGAAACTATTATTTTTTAATTTAAAGTATAGAATAATTTCAATTAGAAAATAATTTTTGTTTTTACAAATTTTTTTCATGGTTTTAATTCATATAAAAACTTTTTTGTCAAGTGAATAAATATTAAATATTTCATAAAAATAAAATATTTATAGATTTTTTTTATTTGTTAAATACATACATCATTAATTTCATTATATCTATTTTAAGGCATCCATTGATATTTTTTTTAATTAGAATTTAACTACAATCTCTACTTAAAACCTATATTAACCTAATTCATTTATTTTTGAATTTCCAAAGAATATACATAGCATATGAATAATTACTGAATAATCTCAATTTTTGTTAAATAAAAGTTTGAACTCTTCAAAATTTAACATTTTATCAATATTATAATATTTTTCAAAAAAATTATTTAAACCACTTTCGTCAATTGGAATTTCATTACTTTTCAATGTTTCTATAATGGAGTGTGCAGTTATAAATGCGGAATCATCTTGGTCAAAATATTTAAATGCTGCTAATAATTTTTCCTCTTTTAATTCTTTCTATAAGATAATACTATGTTATAATTATGGGAAATTGAAATTTTTCAAAAGGAAAAATTTTATATGATTCATAATTAATTCTTAAAATTATTTACAATTGTACTCAGAGTAGCTGCCAAAAATTCTGTGTAATTTACTTTACCATCATGATGAAAATCCATACCTTCCCAAATTTCTTTAATTTCTTCCTACAATAATTAATATTAAACCATCAATGACCAAAAGAATTAACGATTTAAATTAAAAAAGAATTTTGACCAAATTAAAAAATTTTCTGAATTGATGATTTTGCGAATAATAATTTAACAAAAATTATTTAAATTTAAAATTTTTACTTTAGAGGCAAAAATATTAGACTTCTTAAAAATACCTTCTATCTCCGACAATTGAAGAATTCCAGTATTTTTATAGTCTAATTCATCAAATGCTTTTTTGAGTTCCAAAATTTCTTTTTCATTTGATATTTTGGCTAAATAAAAAAGAATTTCTTTTTGTAAAATATTATTTTTCGAGAATTTCCTCAAAGAATCAAGAATAGAGTCATTTATAATTACTGTAGAATTATGTGAGCTATATTTGCATATCCAAGGATGTTCAAAAGCATTTTCGCTTTTCATTCTATCACTTTCTTTCACAACTAGCAATTTTGAAATGAAATCTCTAATTTCATTGCTTAATTTATAATCTTTAAGTATTTTCTTATCGTAAATACCTTTAGCAATTTTTGAATAAACATCATTTTGATCAATTCCTTCAAAGGGTTGGCGCCCTGTGAGAATTAAATATATAATAACTCCAATTGACCACATATCAGAGGCTTTAGAATAATTACCATCTATCATTTCCGGAGCCATATAGTATGGAGAACCAACTCTGTATTTTTCATTTTTTTTACCAAGAACAGATAATCCAAAATCTATTAACTTGACGCTTGTAAAGTCTTCAGTATTGGAGAATAAAATATTTTCTGGTTTTAAATCCCGATGAATAATATTTGAACTATGAAGAAAAAGTACAGCTCTAAGAATTGAAATTATGAGGAGACATATTTCTTGTTCACTAAATTTCTTTTTAGTTTTTTTATTAGTGATAAGATCGAAAAGATGTTTACCAGGAATATATTCCATGACTATATGAATAAAATTATTTTCTTCATAGGTCTCAAAATACTTAACAATATTTGGGTGATCCATGCTACGAAGGATTTTTACTTCATCTATAATGCATTGGATATTGTGAGCATTTAATAGGTCTTTTTTTAAAGTTTTAATAGCATATTTTAAATTGTTAAAAACTTTGTCATGATATAACCTGACTTTTCCAAAGCCGCCGCTACCTATTAAGGATATATATTCATATTTCTTTTTATAATCGCTGAATTTAGTGATGTTTTCTTTAAAAATGGAGCTTCTTCTTCTCCTTCTGGTAGGCATATTGTGATTGATAACAATTATATCTCTGCTACTGCAGCAATTTCCCATTGATTCTATTTAAAACTTTTTTGCTTAAATTTATTTTGTTTAAGTTTAAATTAATATTTTTATTTATTCCTATAAATAATAAATTTTTAGACTTATTTTTTTAAAAGTTTTACTTTAATTTTGTTTTAATATTGAATATGAAATTTACGAATTAAAATATTTATTTAACTAGTTAGCAAATAAAATATCTCCAATCAGAACTATAATTCCGTGATTGCTAGGCATTTAAATCTAAATGACATTTAAACCTAATAAATATAAAAAAGTTGTTCAACTAATTAAAGGCGAATCTTAAAATATAAAACAAGAAACAAACCATACTTTAACATAAAAAGGCTTGAACTTTAAAACTTTTTAAAATTTTGCTACTCCAATTTTAATTTTTTATTTTAGATAAATGAATTTTATTTTTTTACAAAATGTATGTTAAAACACTGATCAATTAAATTTTTTACTGATCTATTTCCTATTAAATTGATTATCTCATAATATGGATGAATTAAAATAATAAAAAATAAAATCTATGAAAAAGAAAAAATTAGGTACAAGTTTAATTGTTTCGAAAACTAATATTATTTGATAAAATTTGTTATATAGAAAAGATTTTAAAGATAAAAATCAAAAATATAGAAATTTTGGATTTTAAATTTAATTCAATTTTTATTAAAAATTTTAAATCAATAAAAAATGGAAATACAAAAAGTTAAGTTTATATTATTAATTTTTTATTCATATATATCATTTCTGATATTTTCAAATTGTCAAACTGCAAATTCTAATAAAACTGAAGAATTAGATAATCAACATAGCACCGATTTACAAAAAATAATTCAAAGTATAATCAATTTTTCTAATGAAGAAAACACTCCTAAACAAATTGTTTCGATTATTTTAACAGATATTTCACAAAGATTTGATCAAATAATTCCAAATTTAAATGATTCAACTAATTTGAAAAGCATTGGAAAAATAGAAAATTTTAAAAATAAATTAAATGAATTAAAACAAAATTTTACAACTGAAAAAATAACAAATTTGAAAGAAATCTTAAATGAGTTTATAAATGACAACAAAGAATTTATCAATATTAATTCCAGTAGTGAAAAAATAATAATTGAAAATTTTCAAAATTTTATTGATTCACTAAATTCTATAATAAATGAATTGAAAAAATTAAATTTAAAAAATCTTGATGGAATAAACTATTTGGACATTCAAAATACAGCTAATATAACGAAAGGAAATATGCCAAAGGAATGTACTCCTGATTGTAAGTGCTGTCAAGATGGATTTTGCGTTCCTGATGAATTTTGTATTAAAGAAAATATAAATGAATCAAACGATCAAAAATATAAAGAGTATTCAGGATTATTATTGACGACTCCTTTTATTATCTTTGTAGCATTTATTTTACTGATTTTTGCTGTTTATGTTTTTAGAAAGAGATTATTTAGAACATATAATAATGATAATATTCGCGGATATAATCAACAGCATGATGCTCTTGAAATGTCGAATTCTCAAATGTAAATTAATTCAAGTATAAGTTAATTGTTTTTCAAATTTAATAAGTAAAATAAGCTATGCATTAGCTTTTTAATTAAAAAATTTATGAAAATTTAGAAATTAATTGAATTATTCTTTAGAAATTAAATTTTATTATAAAAAAAACTGAGAGTTAATCAAAAATTGGAATGAGTCATTTTAAATTCAAAAAATATTTTTATAAATGGATAAATATAATTAAAATTTTATATTTTTTATATCTGAATTAATAAGTAAAACGTTAAATAAATAATAT
>Ga0194116_10006488_pt1 | contig 12454 bp, 13 predicted proteins | sample TA2MahsurfametaG_4_FD_148617 | JGI IMG/M metagenome (GOLD analysis project Ga0194116, IMG submission 148617) | Freshwater microbial communities from Lake Tanganyika, Tanzania - TA2015008 Mahale S9 surface | ecosystem: Environmental > Aquatic > Freshwater > Lake | place: Tanzania: Lake... | reverse complement strand
ACAATTCACAATCCCCAATCCCCATTATTTAAAAAAATAAAAACGCTAATAAAATTTTTGTTTAAAAACACAATTTTATATAGTTTATAGAGGATGAGATATAGAGATGAATAAATTTTAAAATAAAATAAAATATTTTTTATTAAATTAATTTTTATAAAAAATAATGAATGTAAAGCTCACTAAACTTAATATCACATTAATAATTCTTTTTTTTTTACTATTGATTACATTATTAGGGATCATTGAAAACTTTCTATATAATTTATTTTTACAAATTATGAATAAAGCTTTAGCGATTATAGTAATAATAATGAATAAAGTATTAGGTCATGATTTTTATTAATTTTATGATATTAAGATATATTGTGAAAAGTGTAATTTTTCCTGGTGGAACATTTTTAATGAATGTCATTATGAAAAATGAATTTGGGAAGTATCTAAAAAATTTTATTAAAATTACTACAATTGAATTTTTCAATTTAAAGAAAATTATTAATTTTCATAGGGTTTATGCGAAAAGATTTTACAATAAATTAAAAGATTTTAGTCAAGAAATAAATTTATTGAAATCTGTTTATCAAAAAAGTTTTCGTTCTTATAATCTAAAGAATACATATGAATGTAATAATTTGAATATTTATAACCAATTAATCAAGAAAAATTAAGGATTTTGAATTAAATCTGGTTTTATTAATGATAAATTTAAGATTAAATATAAAAATTCTCTTTTTAGAAAATAAATTAAAAATTAATTTTTAGACTTCAAAGGAATGAATCATAATATTGACTCTTATTTAAAAATCTATTCTATAATATCAAAAAAGCAAACTTCAAGTAAATATATGAGTATGCTTTACCTTCAGCTGACTATTTTAAAAGAAACTATAATAGAGTCTCAATTAGAAGATTTATTAATTGATTTGATTAAAGATATGGAATTAACTGAAAAATTTGGGGAATTTCGTAATGAGAATTTAGATATACATTTACAAAAAATTATATCTATTTGTGAAAACTGTCTAATTCTAATTGAAAATTTTATAGAGCCTAAAGGATTTAAAAATAGAATTTTAAATTATTTTATAAATGATGCTTTTGGATCTATTTATGAAATGAAGTTTAGGCTTATTGAAGAATTCAATTGCACAGAGCAATTTATTCTATCACCAGATAAATTCAAACTAGAAACGTATTTTAGTTTCTATAATTATTTTTTTGAGATATTTATAATCTTTTTAATAAAAATATTTTAAAGTTAAAAATTGAAAATCTATATTCTATCTATATTTATTTTTAAAATAAATTTTTTAATTTTTTAAGATTGTTAATTTCAACACATGATAATAAACGTCCTTTAAGAATAACTCGAGAAAATAAGTCTTTCATTTATAAAGAAGATAATGAGTTAATAAAAAATTCCAGTATAAATGAAAATGAAGATAATTCTAATAAAAAATTTTGTGAAATTAAAAATTTTGAAAATCAAGAACTTATAAATGTTAATAAAAATACAATGACTACTTTTAGTAATAAAATTACAAACTTAAATCAATCGAAAAATATTGAAAATTTTCAAAATGAGATTCTTGAGACTGAAGAGCATTGTGATATTACTCAAAATAAAGATTTTTCATCAAATTCAAAATTCGATTTAGAACGAAATTATAAGAATATTGAATTCTCATATAACTCAAAACATGGAGACTATGATTTGAATAATAAAGGAAATATAATTAAGAATAAAAATTTTGAAAATAATAATATCAAAAAAAAATTTTCTTATAATAATAAAGACAAAAATGGTTTTGAAATAAAAAAAAATTATTTAAATTTGAAACATGCAAAAAATCAAAAAATTAATAATGAATCGGAAGCCGTTTTAGATTATCATAAAATTAAAATAGATGAGGAATGTTATCAATCGAATAATTCTCTGATCGAAGAGAAAAAATCAGATGATAAATATTCAAAAAGTGAGAGAAATACTCCTCAAATAGATAAAAATTGTAAAATTGAAAGAAGCTCAGAATTAAATAGAAATTATAATAATGTCCTTTACCCAGATTACGAAACAGATAATAATTTGAAATCAGATTCAAATAATAATAAAAAAAATTTGATAATTATTTGTTGTCCAAATGGAGGGGCTTTTGAATATTCGATTAATGTAAATTAATAAATTTAAAGTATTAAATATAATTAGAACCAAATTTTGGATTATTTTAATTTTATTTAGTTTGCTTTTATTAATTTGTATATAAAATTGAATTTTGATGTATTTTTGTGGAATTACCGAGGTTATGGATTATCAGAAGGAGCTTGTAATTATGATAATATTCGAAAAGATTCGGAAGCTATATATAATCACGTAAGAAAATTAAACAAATGGCATAAAATAGGGGTTCATGGTATTTCAATTGGTGGAATTCCATCTTGTTATCTAGCTGGGTATATTAAATATTTTTATTTAATTTACTCATTTTTTATAATTTCATAATTTATTAACAAAAATTTTAAACCTTTAAATTTTTTAAGAAAGAATCTAGTCGATTTTTGTATTGCTGATAGAACTTTCTCTAGCATGGAAAATATTTTAAAAAATTTTAAGTTTGGAACTTTGTTAGCATTTCTTTATAAATTATTTTGGTTTTACAAGTCAGATAATACCGAAAATTTTCTCAAGGCAAATATCCCAAAATTAACTTTGTGTGATCCTAACGATTCTTTAGTTGTTGAGTTTTCTTCTTTAAAAAGTTCTGTAAGCACAAGCTATATAAAAACAAAATTATCAAATGAAAGAAATTCAGTTTTAAAATTTTGTTTAGAGGAAAATCAAAATTACGAAAACTTCGTTGATGTTTTGCTCATGTGCTTCATGAATTCTTTTACTCATGAAAAACATTTTGCTATAAGAAATAGCATTAAAAAAATTTCACAAAAACATGAAAATTTATTTAAAATTGAAAAAAAATCTACCAATGAAAATACAAATAAAGTAAATTTGATAATTTTCTTTAAAAAAACATAAATTAAAAAATTTAAAAACATTTAGAATTATTTTGCAATTGAATTAGACTCTAAAATTCCAAGATACGAAAAACCACAAGATATGAATATAAATATAAATAGTAATATATTCAAAATAATAAATAATCTGTTTTTAATAAAAAATTATATTTTAAATTTTTATATAAATATCTCTAATTCAATATTTTTAGGAAGAAAATCTGAAAAATTTATAATAATTAATTCTATCTCAGACTCTTCAATAGAAAATTTCTCAAATTATACATTGTCTGAAGTAAAATTTATTTATTAAGATATTTAAAAAAATTTAATAGATTTCCAATTGTATTTTTAGTCTTAATTCTGCTGGAGAATATTTAGATAACTGCCAAAAGCATACAAAATCTATAAAAAACTTTAAGCAATTCATGGAAGTAAACACATCTATATTATCATTTGATTTTTTAAATTTTCCTTTTACTCAATGTTTATTAGAATTTTTTCAATAATTTATTTGTATGGGGATCTTATCCTGAAAGGTTACTTGAATTGATGGATAGAAAAAATCACATTGATTTAGCTAAAGTAATTAAAATATTCAGTATTAGTTAAATTTTTAAAGGAATCATTGGACACTGTTATTTGCAAGTTAAATAATCTATATTATTACTTGAAAAAAAAAAACGAAAAAGATTCTATTGAATCCACTTGTGATATAGAAAATAAATATCCAAATCTAAATGCTTATTCAGAGAAAATAGTATTTGATTTAAGGAATGATTTTACTAAAATTAAAAACAAATTTGAAATTTTCAATAATTCAGCAACCTCTGGATTCGATAATAAATTAGAAAATATGAACAAAAATCAAACAGATTTGGAATTGAAAAATAATTTATACCCTAACATTAACAAAAGTAGATATTAAATATTTGAAAATTTTTTGATTATATAGATTTTCTAGATGAAGTTAATCTTGGAAATTTAATACCTTTGCAATGTGGTCATAATGGATTTTATTCACATGATGAAAGGAATTTACTAAAGGATTTTTTAAATAAAAATAATTTAATTTTATGAGTTAGGATAAGTATTTGTTTATTTATTTTTATTCATTTTTAAATGGTTTTTAAATTATTCGCAATTTATATAATATGAATTTTATAAAAATTTTTTTGAAAAATATTAAATTTTTCCTTTTTAAATTTTAAATTTATTATTTATCTTTGATTAAATTAAAAAATTTTCTATAATATCAAGGAATTTATAAATATAATATAAAAATATTAAATAATTAAAAAAAGAAATAATATAATAATGAAACTAGGCAACACATCTCAATCCAAAGTCCCTGTGCCAGACTTTTTTATTACCAAGAATTTAAAACAAATGGAAACTTTCCAAGTTTCGGATAGGAAACGCTACTTTCGAGAAAAGGATTTATTTCGAATGACAAAGGATTTAAATTTTTGTAACAATCCGAGAAATTACAACCGAAAACATGAAAATTTTAACAAAGAAAAATATCAACCCGACTTAAATAATATCAACTTGCTATTAACCAATTACAATTCAACTCAAAGTAGAAAATTTTTGAATACAATAGTTAGCCCTAAAGCAAATACTTATGATAATTTTAGAAATTTTTTAGAAAAAACTAATGTAACAAATTTTACTAATCCAGATCTAAGAGAAGAAATCAGGGGAAATATAAACGTTTTAATCAATAGAATTAACGATGAATATGATTTAAATAAATGGGCTACAACAGATACACGAGCTAATTTTATGCAAACAAATACTGAAAATTATTATACTAATAATAACTTCAATTCCTCTACAAATAGAATATACTTCACTACTAAAACAGATAAAAAATTTAATGAAACTGATGCAAGCAAATTTAAAACGATATTAAGAGATAAAATTGTCACTATGTCATTAGATCGAAACTTGAAGACTAAACTAGTTAAAAACGTCGATATTTTCAATGACTCGATTTCCGACAAATTTTATAAAACAAAAACTAGTAACATTATCACTAATTTCAATCAAATCAAAAATGAAAATCTTAATTCTAGCACAGGAGAAAATTTCAAAAAAGAGAAAATGAATAATACAAATCAAGTCAATAATTTAAGAATTTCTCTTTCTAATGAAATATATTTCAATAAAGAGATAACTTTAAATTCAAAGAAAAAAATGAACAATTCCTCTACCCATTCAAATTTCAAATATTTGAACGTGAACAATAATAATTATAGCATCAATAACAATGAAATGATTGATATCAACGATAATTTTAATATTGGAAAAATAACTCTTCCTGCTGTTGCTACTAAGTATTCTGGTGTAAACTCAAATTTTTATAATAATTTAAATGATATAGAAAATCTAAAAAAAGAAAATGAAAAAATATATGATAGATTTAAGGATTCTACTTTATTCAAAGATTTTCCATCACCAGATAGGAAAGAATTCGTTTTGAAAAAAGGAGAAAAATTAAGAGCAAAAACTAAATATGATAAAATAGATAAGAATTTAGTCAATTTTTCAAATTACAATGCTAATAAACATAAAACAGTATTTTGTGAAGATTATGACACAAATGATGGATTCATGGTCAAATTCAAAAAATCCAAAGAAGTTTTTTAAAAAATATATAATTGAAAAAATTCTATTCTTGATTGAATTTGAAAAAAAATTAGTAAAATAAAAAGTATGAAGAGAAAGTATATAATTATTTATATTAAAAACCCTCATTATTTAATTTTATAAAATTTTTTTAAATTCTTCTCTATAAAATTAAATATTTAATTAATTTTTAAATTCGAAACGAATTTGTTTATAAAGAATACTTTAAGTCATTATTATCTGAATTTTAGTAATAAAAATAAATATTATTTTCTTAAAATGCAATTTAACGTTCTTTTAAGACTGCCAATCCTCTAGCATTTAACTCTTTTTCATATCTATTATTTTTAGATATTGTTTAATGTTTTTTTATGCACAAGACATTTTAAAAAAAATTAATTTTACTCATTGTATTCTTCATTGTACAATTCTAACAATCTCATATATCTTTTAACTTTAATTTCTTGATTTGTTAATACTAATTCTCTCATTATTGTTTTGTCATTAACATTTTTTGTTTTTTTAACTTCATATTTCTGTTGGGATTCAAACCAATCAGCATTTACTCCAATGCTTTTCATTTTTCTATCATAATCTTCAGCTAGTTTGTATTTATTGTTTATCTATTTAATTTAGCTAAGAATTTACGTCAATTCTAGTTAATATTTGATAATCAGGTCGATGTATGGATTTTTTTGAAAATTGAGTTTGCATTTTTTATTATTATTTATTTATAAAACTTAAAATATACTTGTTTTAAAAGAATTTATTGAAACTAATATGAATTAAAGTTAAGTTTAAAAGGTTCCTTTCTCAATATAAAGGCAATTTTTAGAGCACATACATAAAAAGATGTTTTTTATGTTAATTAAATTTACAGAATTGATGAAATTAAGAATCAATAAAAATGATTAGATATTTCTCAAAGTTTTTAAAATTATATCATCAAAAATTTTATAAAAAAAGAAAATAAATGATATTAAAAACTGTAAAAAAAATTGAATGGTTCAGTTCATATACAAGTAATAATTTAACTTTTATATTATCTTTTTTAATAACTATTTTTTAAAATTCTGGTAAAGATGATTTTTGAATTTTATAAATATTAATTTCTATCTTTAAATTAAGTGTTATTACAAATAGTGAAATTAAATATTTCTATAAGAAATTTACTAAAATAATGATCATATAGGTAATGAAATCTAACAGGCCTATAAAAATAAAGTGAGGATTATTTTTTTGACAATTCGAAAAAGAACTTCAAAATATATATAAAAAATAATCAATTCAATTTTTCTTATTCTTTGAATTTAATCACATATTTTTTATTCTTGATTCAATAGATATTGGAAAATTTTTTTTTTAGCATTGTTAAAAGCTTAGAATCAAATATAGTCAAACTTTCATTCTCACAAACATTACTAAAATATTCAATCATATTATTATGCCTTTCAGTAGGGCTGATTCCTATTCTTTTTACAATATCAAAATTTTCTGTTTTGATACAAGGTTGAGATAAATATTTAAGTGCGGTTTTTTGATTTGAATTTGAAATTAATTCTATAATTAAATTTAAATATGATAAGTTTTTGAGATATTTCAATAAATCTAATTTTTTTGAAATATATTCTCTTGCATATTCAAAGATAAACATTTTTCTTTCTTCCTCTCTTGAAAGATTCTTCTTAAAATATTTTATACAGCAATAATTAAAAAAGTTCATTTTTAGAATGTTAGTTTTTCTGGAATACCTGCTTTTTAATCTATTAGAGGAATATTCTAATTTAAAACTTTTTGAAAAATTTTTAAGATTTACAAATGTATTATTCTGTTCTTTTGTATTCAATCTAAGAAAATCAATATTTTCACCTTCAATTAAATTTTTTTGATTTTTATTTTCATTTCCAGATTGAATTTCATTTTCAGTTTCATAATTTGGATATAAATAATTATTGAACTTTTTCAAATTTTTATTTTTGTCAACAATACTTGAATTTATATTCAAATTATTAGAAAAATTCTTAAGATTATTATTAACATTTGATTGTGAAGAATTTGAAATTTTACGATCTAATGAAATTCGATGATTGCTTTCTACTGAAATTGGGCTCGATTTATCATTGCTCTTCAAATTTATTGGGATATTTTTTATAAAATTCAAATTATTATTATGTTTTTTTTTTTTTAAATTAAATTCATGTTTCTGATTTTCTACTTTATTATTATTTATGAAGATTTCAGAAGTTTGAATATTATTTTGTGTTTCTTTTTTTGAATTTAAATCGTTTTTAGAAGCATATTTATTTCTTTCAGATAAAGTATTATAATCATTTTTTATTAATTCTTGATTTAAATTTTTAACGTTATTATCAATACTGAAATTCTTGTAATTTATACTTTGCCTAGAATTATAATCATAATACATTTCATTAAAATTTTTTGAATTCTTTTTATTTGCATTCTTTGTTAAAACTTTGGAAAATACGCTATCATTTCTGCTATGATCATAATGGCTTTGTGAAACATTATTTTTAAAATTAAGACTCCCAGCTTTATTGATTTTTTGATTTGGAGATAAATTTGGAGTTAAGTTATTATTTTTATTTTCAATAAATAAATTATTCAAATTTTCTTCATTATAAGTTGGAGAGTAATTATCATTATTGTCATTGTTAATAAGAATTGTTTCAATTTTATTCCGTCTATTTATATTTTTATGATTTTCATAATCACTAAATTTTCTTAATTTTTTTGCTGAAATAGAATAGGATCTGTGATTATTTCCAGGACTATTCAAAACTCTTCCCGTTAAGTGATCAAAAATCCTATTAAGATTAGGATTATAAGATTTTCGGGCCGATTTTTGATGTTCATCTTTTATATTTGTATTATTTATTTTTGAATAACTTTTACTATTTATATCAAAAATATTATTCATGCTTTGACATGATCTAAAATTATTTATATTAAAAAGATTTTTCTCATCATTTAATTTTTCTAATTTTCTTTCATTATCGAACAAATAATCAATCAAATATTTATCTCTGGAAAACATATTGTATTTATCATATAAAAAGCTGAGGATCAACGTTACAATTTTAACAAACCCTCCTACAACAGCAGCAAAATCTTGAAACTTCATAAAACTCCTAAAATACTGGAAATAATCTTTTTTTAAAATGATATTAAAAGAATAAAAAGTTATATTTTTTGTGAAATTCCTATTATCAATGAATACAGATGAATCTTGGAAATAATAACTAGTTTTAATATCTCGAATTGATAAACCCATATAATTTATTAGATTTGTAAAAATCCAAGAATCATCATCCGATAGAATTTCAGAATTAAGTGAAAATTCATCAAATTTAATTAAATTAAGATTGATATTAGTTTCATATTTATTATATATAATTTCAAACGGTTTTTTCAGGTCAGTAAATTTATAGTAAGCTTTTGGATATAATATAGAAATGAATTTAGGCTCACTTAGAAAATTTTGTAAATTAATAATAGTTCCACAATTTTTATCTGATTCTGAAATATAAGTTTGTACTGAGTTTTGATTTTGTAAAGATAAATTTATATTGTTTCCAATTTTATAAGAAGCATTATTATTAATTAATAATTTATCATATTGAGTCACATTTACATTTTGGTTTTCCAAATTCAAATGGCTATTTTCAGTTAAAAATTTATTGCAAGTGTTTAATAAAATTTCAAATTGATCAAATCCATTATTTGTTGAAGTTCCTCCTAAAAAGAATTCAGAATAATCAAAATCGATGCAATACCATTCTTCGGAATTTAAAATAATATTTTCATTTACCAATATATCAATGTCATCAACGTTAAAGATATCTTTACATTTTTTAATAGGAATATTTTTTTTAATATTATCATATGATTTATGGGAAATTTGTGGAAAGAATAAGCCTTTTGGAAATTCTACTGGATTTTTGAATTTATCTTCAATACGCCATGCTAGAGTGAAATTTCTATTTGTGATTTTTATTCTTTTGCTTTCATTTGGTGTAACTTCTTGCATAAATACTTTTGGATTTGTACGATAAAAAAAATCCTTTCCAAATAAATAACTAGTATATATCACAAAGAAAAATGTAATTATAGAAATAATACCTCCTATAGAGGTCTTAAATATTAATCTTCTGTTTATAGTAAAATTAAATAAAGACCCATATATATCAAAAGAAGAAATGAAAGTTGTAATTTTTTGCATTTTTAATATTAAAAATATTTAAATTTTCATAAAAATTCAAATTTCTCTTCTAATAATTTATTCTTATTTGTCATAAAATTATTTTAAAACTAATTATATTTTGAAAATCTATTTTACAAATGAAATTTAAATTATTGTTTTATTTTCAAAGCTAATTTTATTATATCCTAATTAATGATTTGAATTTCTAAAACTAAAATAGTTTAATTATTTGACCATTTATTCATTCAAATTGTAAAAATATAATTCCTTCTGTTGATGATTTAAAGATTCCTCATTAAATTAAAAATTACCTTCGATATAAGATCTTATATGAAATTTTTATCTATAAAATAAATAGCTTTTTTAAATCATATTTTATTAATTGATAAAATTTTATTTTAATTTGATATTAATTTTTCTCTATTAGTACTTTATTTATAAACTTTATTACGACTAATTAAAGGACATTTGATATGTTATTAAACATTTATTGAGATTTGAAAATTATAAAAAATTTTTTGATTAGTCAATTAATGTTTATAAATTTAGCATTGAAAATTATGTTATTTAATTTATCGTCATTTGAATATTTTTAGTCAAAATAAAATTATCGATAAATATGTTTATGAAATCTTTTATATAAGGAATCAATTGATAAAATACATTTTCTATTTATTTTTAAATAAAATAAATTAATCAGAAAAATCTGTAAAAATTCTCAAATTTTAATATTCCTTAAACTTCTTATTGAAGTATAATTAATAATTTAAATAAAGATTTTTTTTTAATATTTATAATTAAATTTTTCCTCATAACACATTTCTATAAATTTAGATTTTTGATCTATTTAAACTGTAGTTGGGAGAAAAGCTCTTGGTTACAGATTTATTAATATTTTCTTCTAGATAATTTAAAGATTTTTCCAAATTTCCCTTGTTATTTCTCACCAAGGATAAAGTTTTTTCTTTTCTTGAAAGTTCATTTCTTATTCTTTCATCTTGATCAGTAATATCTTCTATTTCTTGGATTAACTAAAATTTTTATTAAAAATTTGAATGGAAAAATAATATTTCTTTAAATTCATTTATCCAATTTATTTTTTGTCTATTAAACTAAATTATAAGTACTTTTTGATTTTGTTCAGTCAATGTCATAATGTGATTTTTCAATCTATCATTTTCACTTGCTAGTAAATACTTTTCTTCTGAGATTCTATTATTAGTCATTCTAGAAGCATCTAAATCAGATAAATATCTATTTATTTCCCTTTCACGTTCTGCAACTAGTAGTTGTAACTGATCAACTGTTTTCTCTGAATCTAATCTTCCTGATTTTTCTTTTTGTAAATTAAAGCTTAAACCATTATTATCAGATCTTAATAAATCGATTTGTTTTTCTGCATCCTTTAAATTAAATTGCAATTTATTGTTGGAAGATTTAGCTTCATCTAAAAGTTTTTGAGTATAAGAAAGATTCTCTTCTCTTGAAATTAGCTTTCCATTTGTATTTTTCAAATCAAAAGTCAATTCCTCAATTCTGCTCATCTGCTTGATTCTTTCATTTTCAAGATTTTTGATAGTTTTATCATTATCATTTACTAAGCGCACTAATTTTTTATTGTCTTCGATCAATTTAGAGATTTCATCCTTTTGATTATCACGAATATCTTGAAGGCTCGAAACATTTCTCTCTAAAATTATTTTATCTTCATTAAGTCTATTGTTTTGGGAAAGCAGTCCATTTACTCGTTCATGTAGATCACTGATTTCGTGTTCCTTTAGCTCTAATGTCTTAACTAAATTTGAGTTGTCGTTATAGAGCTTTCGATTTAATGCTATTCTATATAATATTTAATTATAAATATCGAAGATGATGAGGATTAATTAAAAAGTAATTAATTTTAATCATTAACTTCAATTATCTAGTTAAAAAATTAATCAATTTTTTAAGATTAAATAAAATAGGATCTTCTTTAATAATTATAATTAAATATTTATAAGTTTAATTTTAAGTAAATTAAGATTGTTACATACTTATCATTTAAATTTATTTGCAAATTTTCATTTTCACTTCTTAAATCACCATTCCTTAAATTCATAGTTTCAGTTCTCTGTTTTAATTCATATTCCGATCTCAATTTATCTTCAGTTACAATTGATAATCTTAAATTAAATATAAATATTAAATAATACTCATTTTGAAGGGTTCTATATTTATGATTTAGACTATCATAATCTTTTTCATGTTGTTCTAATTCAAAAATTTGAGCTCTTAATTGTGAAATTAAAATATCTTTTTCGGTTCCATCAAAAGTCTAATAAATAATTTATAATTATTTACTCTTCTTCCAAAAGGTGATTGACTTGAAGACATGTTATTTAATTAAAATTAAAAAATTTAAGTTATTTTAATATTAATAAATTATTTATTAAAATAATTAATTTTGAATCAATTTTATTTTATTATAAAGTTGACTCAATTAATATAAATTTGGATAACTGTTAATTATTAAATTGAATAAATTTGTCATTAAATTTATAATTTCCATAAATATATTGTTTTTGCGATACAATATATAAAAATAAATTG
>Ga0194116_10006487_pt1 | contig 12457 bp, 6 predicted proteins | sample TA2MahsurfametaG_4_FD_148617 | JGI IMG/M metagenome (GOLD analysis project Ga0194116, IMG submission 148617) | Freshwater microbial communities from Lake Tanganyika, Tanzania - TA2015008 Mahale S9 surface | ecosystem: Environmental > Aquatic > Freshwater > Lake | place: Tanzania: Lake Tanganyika... | reverse complement strand
TAAATTTATTTAAACTTATTTTTAAATAAAAATATTCTTATTTACGTTGAATAAACAAATGTTTTTATTGAGAAAATTCGATTTTTAAAATTTAATTGTGGATTATCGAATTTAATTTAATTTGCAATATTTAATTATTATAAATTATGTATAATAAAATCTATTAATCTAAACGAATCTTTGAATTTAATTAATTGAATTATTTTTAAAATCTTAATTCTTTATAGCAAACATTTTTTCTTTCTTCAATTTTTCTTTAAAATCAGACACGCATGATTTTGTTAATATTTTTAGTGTTTCTGGACTACGCATTAAATCAATTAATATGCAATATAAATACTCTTCCCTATAATAAAATAATTATCAAAATTTAATATTGAAAGCTAAATTTCAATTAATAAAGAAAATATACTTCTTTATATGATATTTGAAAATTTATTTAATAAAATAAAATATAGAATCTTAATAGGTTTGTATTTCTGATAAATCATAACTAATTAATTTTTCAATTTTTTACCTTTCAAAATCATATCTATATCTTGAAATTTTTATTCCTTCGCATAGTGTAAGCAAACTTCCTGGTTCAGGCATATCTAGGTAAATTATTCTTTCAGCCGGTTTGATAAAAAAGTCCCTAATCAAATTTCCTATAAGTATGACAAAAGTTGTGTAAAATGTCAACACATTATAATTTCCAGTAGAAGAGGAAATTTTGTTGGAAAAAGTATGAAAGAAAATACCTGTTTGTTCATCATCATAATCGGCTATTAGTTTGAAGTATGAGTTAACATAGTCTATTGACCCTAAACTTTTCGCACAGACGAAATTCAATTTTAAATGAGTGTTATTTTCTGCCCTAACTTCTATTTTTTCTACAACAGGAGAAGAATATAATCTCATAGACTATCATTTAAATTAAATTTAAAGAAAATAATTAAATAAATTTGAAAGCCTTATTTTTCATTTAAATGCTTTTAAATAAAATAAATTCTAACATTTGTAAAATTTGAATCAAATTCAATTTCGTTTTGTGCACACTTTACAATATCATCATAAAGCAAGTCGACTAAAGTTCCGTTATACTTTATAAAATCATTTTGATTAAATAATATATATTCTTCTTGCCCTTTCGCGCTTGTTATCTCACTCGGGATCTAATTTTTAATGATAAAATTAAATTTACTTTTCTATAAAATTCATATTCCATTTTAAGTAGTATAGTTCTATTTTGAATCTTGTAATTTTTCAAGCTATTTACAATATAATCTATGTGCGGAGGAGCGAGATTCCATCCGGTATCTGAAGAATTCATTATTTGAATTGTTTGGACTTGACTGATTGGAAAAGCCTTTGTTCTATAGGAATTTTTAAAACCATACATAGACCATTCATTATCAGCTATTAAATTTTTTATGATTTTTCAAAATAGATTACCATTTATTTATTCAAATTTTTGGAAAAAAAAGAAAAATTTTTATATTATTAATTTTTAGTTTCATACTTATTTTATCAATTTTTTCTATACTAGCACTTTTGAAAAGGGTAAAATTGTTATAACTTGTAGGTCCAGATTGGAAACAAAGCATTATCGCAACACTTGCCCCATTTACTTCGTTGAGTATATTTGTTGGATTTAATGTTGAAAAAAGCAAGATAGGCCCTAGCAAAACTGCAATAAGTAGAATAAATGTACTAGCACCAAATGTAATTTTGTCAAAATTACCAAGCTTTTTCCCAACTGGTAAACTCTCATTAGCTTTTGAATTACACTGCACAATAAAAAGATTATCATAAACAGTTTCAAATTTAAACCATTTAAAAATATCCAGAGCTGTTGAAGTACAAGTCCAGTCGATAACATTTTTCAATTCAAAGATAAAAGGACATGCTTTATAACATTTAAATAAAATTGAATAGACTAAATTATCCTTTCTCATGAACAGAGATTTCTTTTTAATATCATGTAAACCAAAGCGAACTTGTAAAGCAGAAAAAAATAAATATAAAAGATACAAAATGTAAAAAATGACAAGAAATGGATTACTCCAAATGTCATTACATTCATTGAGCGAGTCTTTTTGGCAATAAATAATAGAATTTAAATTATAATTTCCAACCATCGGCAAATAGAAAAATATAAATAAATGAGCAAACACAGTTGTGAAAACATGCAAGCAATATTTTGAAATTAAAGGGAAATTTGTTAGTTCTCTCTGGTAGAAAAAGCAATAGTATTGAGATTCTTCCATTCTCAATGCTTTTTCTCGTGGAATTTCCTGTAGGTTCTGTTTAGAGTAGTAAAAATATTCCCGTTCTATTTTATCGCAAGATTGTCTCGCATAAATGATTCTATCAATTACACATAGAATTGCATGAAGGAAGAGAAAGAACACTTGCCCTGCAGAAAATTGATTGTACCTGAATTATTTTAATTTTAGTAATTTAAGAAAAAATTTAATTTTATTTAAAAAAATAAAGATCTTATAAAATAATAAAATATTTTATTAAATTTTACGAGTTGACAGAATTGCCATCACCAATAACTATATCTCTATCCATTCTATAAAAGAAGATGATAATAAAGAATATAATAACAATTGAAAATCCGCAATAAAAAGCATAGAAGTCTTTGCCCGGTTTATTATTCTAATAATTTTAGTATTTTTTTATTTAACTTAGTGAGTATTTAAATAAAAAATGGAAAAATAAAATTATTTAATTTAGTTAATTAAAAAGATTTAAATGAGAACATTGAAAGTTACTCTTATCCTCGGAAAAACACTATAGTAAAATTTTTTGAATATTCCTGGATTTTTTTGATCTTCATTTTCTGGCTCTTTTTCAATTTTTGATTTCTCTTGACCATTTTCTTTGGTTTCCTCTTTTATCTGTTGGAACCGCAGATCAAGCATATTTGATTTATTAATAAATGAATTTTTTCTATTATAATTATTTACATTAATATTTGAAGAAGAACTTAGTTTTTTGATATGATTATTATTATCTTTGAGAGGATTATTATTTATTTCAGTTCCTTTCATAGAAGTGGGAACTTCATTCTGGGTAGATTTATTATTATTGATGTAAATCGAATTAGACTTTCTGAGAGCTAATTTCCCTTCATTATTCAAGTCCGAAAAGTTATTTTGATTTAACTTTGCATTCTCTTTATCCTCATTTTCAAGATTACCTTCTGTTTTGGAGTAATTTGATACACAATTTTTCCCGATGTTCTTACTTATAAGATTATTAGAAATTTGACGAGATGCATTAAAGGTATTTTTGTGTTTAATCTTGGCTTTAGATTTTTCTTCATCTCTTGACTTCATCATATTTTTTTTACTTTTAGAATTGTTAAAAATTTCTTTTTCTTTTGGTTTTTCATCTTGGTCTTTTTCTTTAGCATTTGACTTTTCATTTTTATTTCCTTTTGTTTCTGCGTTCATTTTATCAAAATGATTATCAAAAAGCTTTTCCGCAAATTCCTCTAATTGCTCATCATTTCTCACATGTTGCATGTGAAAAATCCTTTCATGTGCTTCTTTAATAGACTCGATTTCATTTTCAACTTTTTTCCACAATCCATTTGTAATTAATATATATTGTTGAATTAACAAGCAAAACAAAAGCAAACAATCCCAAATGATATAATTGATAAATTCACCAATTTTAGCTCTTCCATAATATTTAAAACCAATTCTAAATTCATCATTTACTAAAAACTCTTTAAGAGGTTTGTAATACATTGAAAGAAAATCTATTCCTATTTGCAACATGAATTTAAGCATTATTATAGCTGAAACATAAACCATTGAAGATTTCCAAAAAATGTTTGAAGGACGGGGATTGCTTATAATTCCTATAGTAAAGACTATAAGCGGCCAAACAAGGCTAATAATACTTCCGTTCATTATATTATTTAAAATCATGATAAAGAAGCATATAAATTGAAAATTATCAAGAATATATTCGAAAATATGGTAAAATATATAAAACATGATTACATTTTTTTTGTAATATTTATCAAAGATTTTATTGTTTAATAATCTGTAATATTTAATCAAAGCAACGTTTTCAATCTTTTGATCTTCTTTAAAGATTCTGTCTATTTCATCTTCTTCGCTATCTGATCTTTCTTGAGATTCATCTAATTCTTCGATTACATTAGTATCTTTATTCGATAAATTACTACGACGTTTCTTTAACTTGTTTTTATTGGTTTTTGTTATAACTATTTTTTTCTTTTTTCCTGAAATTTTTTTTTTATGAATTTTCTTTGCTTTATCTATATTATTTAAAATAATTTCGATTTCATGAGTAGTGATATCTGCGAAGTTGATTTTTTCAATTTCCTCATCAAGTTTTTCTTCTATGCTTGATTTATAATATGAATCACCTTTTAATGTACACTTTTCAAATTTGAAAGCATTTTCTTTTATAATAAAAATAAAATTAGAAGTATTGCAATTAAAAATATTAATAAAATCAATCCAAAACATAGAATAAATTTTTTCCTTGAAATATTGTTTTGTTTTATTTTGGCCTACAAAAAACTCTTCAAACTGCATCTCCAAGCGGTCTTTTATATTTGAAAAATCTGCTATATTATTATTATGAGCTTTATAAGAAGAATTCAAATCAAATATGTCATTTGAATTATTTATATTTAGACTGAGTTGATTAATTTTATTTTTTAAATTTCCAGATTTTATCCTAACCTGTTCTGATACAGTTTTTTGCTGATCTTGTTTTCTACTTTCTTTTTCATCATCAGAAATGTGATTACCTAAATTCATGTCTATCTTAAATGAAACTAAAGATTTTTCAATTTGATCACTTGATTGTGATTGGTTCTGCTGTTGCTGCTGTGGAATATGCTCAGCTGCAGGTAAAATGGAATCATTATTTAATCTTAAATGAGAATTTTTCTTTATTATATTAGAAGAAGACCAGATAGCTATTTGATTTTCAAGTTTTTGTAAAAACTCATCTATGCTTTCGCGGCTTTTTATTGTTTTCTTCATTTTTTCTATAAGTCTGTTATTATGCAAGAATGAATTAAAAATCGCTTTTTTAACGAATAAATTATTATTTTTTAAAATGTATTTTAGATAGAAGTCCTTAAAATCGTTTGAAGCGTAAATTTTCACTTGAACAGAAAGCAAAAAATATGTTATTGCTTTTATCAAAACAAATCCAATACTTGAATTGTTTATTTGATCTTGCTCTTTTCCGTAAAATTCTGATTTAAGTTTATAAATTCCAATATTGTTGAGGATTTCATTAATATTTAATTTAGTGATAAGAATAAATTTAAAAGGAAATTGGTTGATCATTTGAATCAGTAAGTCAATTATTAAAATTAATCTAAAAATTGTTTTTATAAAACTAGGGAAAGTAAAATTCTTTTTTCTTCTAATCGAATATGATTTATTCAAATTAAATATAACAAAACCAATGTAAATTATAGATATTGGATTTTGATTTATCATTGACAAAAATAAAGTCAAAATCAGAGTAAAATTATGCATATTTAAATACATAAATTTTCGCATTTTCTCGCAAAGCTTATAACATTTGCCTTTTTTATTTTTAAACGTAATTATATTTTTGTTATTATCGGATAGATTGGGTGCATTGGTTATATTTTCGAAAAACTTTGAATTGCTTTTTCTTATCATATTAATAGACCCTTGTTTATTTAATTGTATATTACTGCCCTTTCTTTCCTTGGGTGAAATTGGTATTACATTCCTTTTATTATCAATCTCTTTTTTTAGAAGAGGAAAATTTTCCTTTGGAGTCTCCTTTTGTTCTTCAATTATATCAAAGCCTTGGCTCTCCAATGCTTCTCTTTCATCATAATCTTTATTTATTTTAGAAAGAAACAAGTAATAATCTGGTAACTCAATGAAAAAGTTATTTTTTAAATCTTTTCGTAATCCTTCAAATTTTTTCTCAGTAAAATCATTAACACTTTGCTTCAACTTTTTGTGCTTACTATAATAATAAAAATTTATAAAAGCATAAGGATTTTCATTTTCTTGAAATATTGCATAACAAAAGTTATCAAAATAAATAAACATAAAAATTATGATTAAAAACTCCAGCCATAACACTACAACTTGATAATTATTAACACCGAATGATAAAAAGAAATATATAGGATTTTTATTATTTTCTTTTGATTTATCAATCCATGGTAAATGAAGATATTCTTTAATAAACTGCAGATTTTGCTTACTAGTGTTATCTCCATGAGGATCACTATCTTCACTAATATTAGAAAGGAAAACCAATGCCTGAGTAATTATTAAAGTTGAAATAAGCAAACTCAAACGATAAATTGTTCTATAGTTTTTCCCAGTAAATTGAATGATTAATACTAATACAATATAAAAAACAGAAAAAATATTCATTTTAAAAAGAGCAGATAATATAATCAGAAAGACTATTAATTCCTCAAAGACTTTGGTTAAAAATGTAAAAAAAGAAACATATAAATTCTTTGGGAAGAGTCTTGCTATCCGATTTATATCAGTAAAGTCATTAGTATTTTCCATTTTGGAAATGCGATTTCTCACATCTATTTTTAAAAAGATTCTCAAAAATCGTTTCAAAAATTCTGATTTTTTTATATCTTCTCCTACTACAGGATTTTCATAAAGATCATTGGTGGACACTTCCAATAAAGTTCGGTATAGCTCTTTGTTACTTTTGTAATTGTTGATTAAGTTTTCTGAAGCTCTTGAATTTCTTCTTGTCAAAGGCTGAAAAGAAGGCCTGTTTGCAGCTTTTTCTTCATGTAAGGATTTCAAAATTTTATCGAATTTATTAAGTTTTTGGTTCTTAGCGATTAATTTCGTAATAAAAACCTTCATATTTTCGATTTCACTGCTTATTAAAATTTCGATTTTTTGAATATAAGCATCAAGACAAATTAAAATTAAAACTAGCATATGAGCCCAAACAGATTTATAAAAATGAATTGCTGTATAAGTGTTAAAAATTCCTAATAAGTAGCTTACAGCTTGAAGCTTTTCTGCATTTTCTTTTTCTAAAATCTTGTAATTACCATCTTGACTAAAATATTGATAAAAATAAATTTTATTTGAAAAATTAAAACTAAAAAATAAAATTTAGATTTATAAAAGTGAATTGCAGTCCTTTAATTTTTTATATAAAGTAAATTCCACAAATCACGTATTATTGGAGATTGTTTAACTCAACTGAGAGACTATTCTTCACGATTTAATCGATATCCAATATATTTTACAATTTCGCTCTCAGTTGAGTTAAATATAAATTCTAATACAATAAAAATTTACTTTTGGACTGTATCTATGATTGTATAGGAATAGGTCATAAAAATAAATGTTAACGAAAAGAAAAGCAGCTTTCTAAAGCTTGATTCTCTGTAAATATTTATCCATTTATTAGTGCTTCTTTTTTCAATAGGATATCTTAAAAGTTTCAAGATTCTCATTTTGCTTTTTATAACAGAAATAGAATTATTTGTTCTTTGAATAATTTTCTTGAAAAAATTTAAAAATGACTGAGTTATGATGATAATGTAAACAATAATAGACAACGAAAATGATACTGAGCTAAAGATGATGCAAATAATACCATATAATATTATCCAATAAATCCTACACAAGAAGAATGCAAGTTTTAAGCAGTACAAGACAAATTTATAATAATTAATGCTTTTATACTTTTTCTCTTTCTTATCTTCTTGTCTTTTGTTTAATTTTATCATTTCATTTTTAGGTATCATGACATTATTCTCATCAATCTTGATGACTTTTAAAGTTTGCATTCTTTGTGTATTATTTTTCTCATGCTCCTTTAGATCATTTATAGATAACAATATATTATCATTGCAGTAGATATTTAAAATATTACTATTAGATGGAATGTTTATTTTTTGAACTCTATTAGAATCAACTAAATCACAAATACGAGATATTTCCCATAAAATTAAAATGCTTAAAAAGTTGCTGAGATAATGAGGTAATAGATTTTCAGGTAAATTTTCGCTATAAATTTCTAATCCTATTACTTTAAAGTTCTTTGTAATCATATCCGGAAATAGATTATCTATATAAAATTCGAAGAATGGATTGAATAATTTCAATGCTCTGAATTGGTAAAAATAAACAAGCATCGTATTTATACCGCAATACAAAATGAAAATCCAAATGTATTTCTTAATCGATTTTAAATTTTTTAAATTCAAAAACTTATAAAATAAAATTGAAAAAAATAGGAGCTTGATAGCAAATAAGGCTCTATAGACTTTGAAAGTAACAGTAAGAAAGATCAAAATAAATAAAATCCAAACGTAAATCTCTTGCAAAAATGTTAGTATTTTCACTTGTTCGAATTTTTTCAATATGTAAACTTCAAAATCTAACTTTTCATCGTTATAAAAGGCCGTTTTGTAATTCACTTTTTGGATATAGTAGCAATAAATGACTATAAGGATGTTAATCTCGGTGGTTTTGGATTGAATAGCATCTGTTTTATAATCCAAAAACAAGCTTATCAAGTCATTGTTCAAATTTCCGAAGTTATAAACTTTATAAAAATACCAAATATATTCGAAAAGAATTATTAATTGAAGAATGTAAATTATCAGAGTGCATATTTTTCGAATAACCTGAGGAACAATAAGTTGAATCATAAAAATTATTGTAAGTACTAAAGATTAGATAAGAAATCAATATTTCATTAATAAAAATTCTTAATAAAATATATATAAAAAATTAATAATTATAAAAACACTCATTACTAAAATGTATAATGTTCACTTTTTCAATAGCAATAAAATAAATAACCACCAATGTGATTTTATCAATATGCTTTATAAAGAATCTTATAACAATATCAGAAAATTTTACGATTGATTTATCTTCTGAAGAAGAATTTTCATTTTTGTTGTCTTTATCATCATAGTTTATTTGAATATTTTCATGATTCAATAAATTTTCTTCTTCAGGAATATTAGCACTCTTGTTATCATTTGGGGTGTTCTCATCAACTTTTACTTTGATTGAATAATTATTGAACTCTTCTATTAAAAATTAATTAATTTTTTATTAAATTTTTAATATTTACTGAATTTATTATTAATATATAATGAGAAAATAATTAAAAAGAAATTTAAAAACCTGGTTGAGTATCTCTTATTCCTTCCAAAAAGACTTTCTTTGGATTTTTCTGAAATTCTTTCGTCTTTTTTTTACTTCCGATTTCAAAATTATTCCTTTCTTCTTCATTGCTTAATAAATTTTCATTATAATTATTTCTATCTAAATTTTCAATTCTTTTGTGAAAATCTTTTTTATCATATTGATTTTTCTTATATTTATTTTTTAATTCTTCTGATAAATATCCCATTTTATCCGGTCTATTGACATTAATATTATCATCTGATTTATCTTCTAATTCTATAAATGTTTTTGTACTTTCAATTTCATCAAGATTTTTCGTCTTTTTTTTCATATTTAAATTTTCTAGATTGTTTATAATATCAGTGGTTTCGTTTTTATCTCCGAAATAACGTAAATTCATCTCAGAACTTTGATAATTCTTATCTTTTTGATTTATTTCGTTTTGATGTGATCTCAAAGCGCTTTCATTTGTTTTATTATAGCTTTCATTTGAATTACTGAGTTCTTGAATTTCTGTTTTATTTTTATTTAAATCAATTGAGAGAAAGGTAAAAGCAATTATCGTAAAGTGTAAAAAAGCAAAATGTGCACTAGGAAATTCGAACTGCTCAAGTCCATAGATGTTCAAATATACATCTTCTTGAGGAATATTTTTGAATCCTATTAAATTATCAATATTTGAGATGATAAAGCAATAGTAATTTATTAATAAACTTGGCCAAGCAAAAATAAACGTTACTATCTTTATTTTAAAAAGACTTTCCGCCTGAATAGTAAAAAATAGCCATAAAATAAGTGGAATTGTTTGAAAATTTGCATATTGGTAAATCCAGTAAATTATGCAAATACGGCAAATATCCAAACGGAAATAGGCAGATATCAAATAAGCATATAGGAAAGATTTGATTTTTTTATAAAATTTGTAAATTCCATGAAAAAACCTCTCGATAATATATAAACATTTGTTAATTTTTTTACTTTTATCATCTTTTTCTTCCTCAATTTCCGAAGAGGATAAAGATTCATCTTCATCTGAAGCTAAATTTTCGTCAATGTCTTCAACATGGTTTTCTTCATTTTCTTCTTCATCTAATGAAATCAAGTCTTTGTCCTTTAAAATTTGATCTTCTTCAATTTCACCTGGCTTGTGGAATGCAATTTGTTTCAATGTAGGATCCTCTTCTTCAATCAGATTTTCTATTCCGCTTTTTTGATCTTTTATTTGTGTATTTTTTTCATCTTTTGTTTGACTATTTTTTCTATTTAAATTCGATGTTTCTTTTATTGAATCCTTATCATTTTTATCTGTAATATTTTCTTCTCCATAAAAATGTTTATTTTTTTGATAATTATTTTCCTCCAGATTATCTGAATTAACTCTTTTTATATTCCTTATTTCAGTATTAATTTTGTCTTCTTCTCTTTCTAATTTTAATGAATTAATATCTTCATAACTTTTTTCTATTTCCTTGGAATTTTTTATTAATTCACTATTAGATCTAATTTTTAGTTTATTAATATTGATTTCTTCATTTTTCTCTAATTCAGCTAAAGGATCAGTAAAATTGTCCTCTTTTTGATCTTCATCATAATCATAAATTGTCTGTTTCAAAGGTAAACTTTCCGAATCTTTTAAATGAGTTTTACTGAATTCATTTTCATTTATAGTGTAGAGTATTTGCTTATCTGGAAAACTTTTTTTTGACTTGATTGTATGCTTATCTGTAGAGTTAATGTTGATATTTTGTTCTTTTTGCTGTATATCTGAAAAAGTAACTTTATTAGCTTTTGGGTTTAATTTTTTATTGATAAATGATACTGAGCTGCCTTCATTATTTGAATGTGAAAAGATTTCTCTTTGATGTCTTTTTAGCAGAGATTTTTTTTTATCTTCTGGTGTAATAACTCGAAGGGTGGAAATGAAAATATATAAAACAATAGATAAAATTGTGAAAATAAAATCTAAAGAAAATTTTAGCAATTTCATCCTATCTTCTTCCCATTGTTTTTTCTCAACAGGGTCATAAGGTTCATTTGTGCTCAAATCAGGAGGATTTATAATAAATCCTATTATACTAAAAGTCCATTTTAAATTCGAATTTTGGAATTTTAGTCTAAACCAATAAACATTTAATACTTCGGCGACTAGAATTCTAATAATGTTTATGAAATTCAAAAATTTAAAAGCATAACTATTATACAAGCTATGAAACTTAAAAATCTTCAAAATTAATCCAACATGTATAACAACTGAAATAAGCACTGTAGTAAAAGAAACATAAGTTATTAAAATGCAGTAGTAAAATAAATAAAGAATAACAAATAAAAAAGAAACTTTGCTTTCTGAAAATTTCATTCTAATTTTTCTTATTTCTCTTAAGTCCAGATTTTCTCGATAATTCCAGCAAGTTAAAATGTAAATTAAACTATAGACTATAATAACAATTTCGATTAAACAGCTAGCTATCAATCTTGAATAATCTTCTCTATTTTTCAGGAATTCACAGTTTAGAGAAAACAGTATTTCTTTTTCTTTTTGCGAAAGTTCTCTTTGAAATAAAAGGAAAATTATAATTTTGAATGTTAAAAAAGAAAAAGCGAAAAACATTGTTATGAAAACTATGTATCTTTTAGTTGAAATATCCTCTCTTCCTTTATCTCTGAAATTATAAGCGAAGAAAATAGCTAATAAAAAATAGGCCAATTTTAGAAATGAAGTCTCTAGCATAGCAAATAATAGGATAAATATAAAAATCATTTTTTTCAAGTTTATTAAAAAAGCCATTGTATTTGAAAGCTTAAATTTTTTCTTGTCATTACTATACCCGTAATTATTATTGTTTTTCGAATTGTTGAGACTTAAGTTATTCCCGTGGAAATCGTCTAAGTAACTTTTTGAAAAATTATGTTCCTTGCAAGAAGCCTCTTCTTCATGATTTCCATTATTAATTGGGTGCTTGGAAGTGTTTGATTTTGATAATTGGAAGTTCTTATTATTGATATTAGTGACATTTGCTTCCGATTCAATTTGATTATCATCTTCAAATTCATGATCTTCTGCTATCGATATTTTATTTGATTCTTCAAATTTCATATCTGAATTGATTGAATGATTTTTATAATTAATCATTTTTTATGAATTATTTTTTAATTAAATAAAATGAATAATTTCAAATATTCTTATTTTACTATTTACTAGTTTTTTAATTTTATTATCATTTCACAATAATAATATTTAATCATTTAAAAATATTAATCGATTCAAATTTGGGGATTGG
>Ga0194116_10006484_pt1 | contig 12458 bp, 6 predicted proteins | sample TA2MahsurfametaG_4_FD_148617 | JGI IMG/M metagenome (GOLD analysis project Ga0194116, IMG submission 148617) | Freshwater microbial communities from Lake Tanganyika, Tanzania - TA2015008 Mahale S9 surface | ecosystem: Environmental > Aquatic > Freshwater > Lake | place: Tanzania: Lake Tanganyika... | reverse complement strand
TCCCCATTTTTAGTTATAATTTAAATTTGTGATTTGTATATTGAAAATTTTTGTGAGATGATTACATTGTAACCCATGGATGTTATATAATTAATATTTCTTCTTTATTTAAACATTTTAAAAATCTAATAAATTTTTAATTATTAATTGTTATAAATGGCTACAGTGATTCAAATAATTTTTTTGGGATAATTTATAAATTCAATTAATATATTGATCACTCATGCCATTAAATATAAAAATTAAAACAAATATTATTAATAAAGAAATTAATATTATAATATAAAAGACTTTAGCGGTATTTATTGAACTTGTAGTTTGAGCTTAATAATTATTTTTCTGTTGCAATTTCATTATTCTTTTCATATTTGAAAGTTTCCCATCATTAGTATTTTTCTCTCTTTTTTTAATAGTGTCATTTTTTATTTTTCTATTCATAAATTCTTTAGTTAACACATCAACTGTATTTATAACAGATTTCCTCTGATTTCTATCCTCACAAATATCATTTAACTTCAAACTTGTAGAATTAGGTAAATTATTTTCATAATTTACTTCATCATTTAAATTTAAGTCTTTAAAATTTTCAAAACATGGTAAAGGATTGAAAAGACTTTGATATGTATCCATTTTTTGTTGATCAAGATCGAAACTTTCACAGTTATTTTTAAAATTTTTGCAATCAAAAGATATATTATTAGAAATATTAATCAAGGAGTTTCCTTTAATATTATTATAATTTAAATTATTATTGTTAATTTCAAGAGAATTATTAAGATTATTTAATGTACTGAAATTACTCTCAACTCTTGAGGATGCTAAATCAGTTATCTCAGCAGAGTTTTCTACAATCTCATATAAATCTTCTTTCCTTTGTTGAATAGATTTGGGATTTTGTGCTTCAAAAATGGAAATATTTTTGCTAATTATATTATCATCGAAGACATTATATCTAGCCCGCAATGAATTTGAAGAAGGGAAATTAAAATTGTTTATATAAACGTTATTATTAATATCATTATAAAAATTCGATGAATTGGAAAGGCTTTTTCTTAATGAACCATTTAAGCTCATTTGAGTAAACTGAGATTTATCTAATTCAATGGGTTCATATTCACCTATAATATTAAAAATTTATAACTGTTTATTTAGAAATAAAATATTTAATAAATAATTAAAAAAATATAATTTTATTGTTTTATAATTGAAATAATTAAAGATTCAAATAAATTTTTGCAAAACTAATAAAATTTACTTTGCTTGTCTTTATTTTCTTCGTCAATATGTATTAAGTGTCTCATTGGGGAAGAACACATCTAATAAAATTAATATATTTCCAATCAAAAAAAACATAAATTTATTAAACTTTCATTTACTGAATGAAGATTTGAATCTTCAATCTTTAATTTTTCAAAATATTTCTCTAACTTCTCTTTTACAAGCCCCAGCTTGTAACTTTCCAAATGCTGAATTATAAAATTTTTAATATCTTCAGGATCATCTGATAATCTATTAAATTCTTCTTCATTAAATGTGTCATATTGATTGGGATTTTTTTCAAATTCTTCTATATTTTTTTCTATATCCTCATTTATATTAATATCAGATATATTGTTATCATTATGCTTGTCCGAATCATTCTTTTCATCATTATAAATATTTTTGTTTTTATATTTCATAGCAAGATTATTTTTGAAATCCAAATTATTATTAATATCTTGATTTTCAAATTTTTCATTATTTAAAACATTTGCGTATAAAAATTTTTGCAGGTCATTTTCTTTTTTAATATTTGATAAATTATCTTTTATAATATTTTTTAAGATATTTTTGTCACTTCTTGATGCTTTAATATAATTATCTAAAGCTATTCTTAAATTTTCAATACATTTATCTAATACAAGACAGCTTTTGCTGTTATTTTTGAGTTTTGTTGATTTGGTGTAATCATTATTATTATTTATAATTATGGAATTCTCATTTTCTTCTATTTTAGGTGAATTTCGATTATCTCTATAATGTTTCCTAGGTATTATCTTATCAGTATTTTTTATTTTTTTATGATTAATACATTTAGTAGAAATATTATTGATTTGTGAATTCGGATTATTTAATTTTATACCATTTTTATTTAATAATCTTGTAATTTTGATGCTATTTTTATTTATACTATTATTTTCAATTGTATTACTTAAATTTTCTTTAACATTAAAATTATCCACATTAATATTATTTTCATTTCTTTTTTCATTTTTTAAAATTCTATTTTTATCAATATTATTTTTCTCATTATTTATTTTTTCTTCTACTTTATTTTTACTTTCATCTTTTAAATTATTTATGAACCTTTTATTTTCATCAGCATCACTATCATTTAGTTTTTCTAAATAATTATCAATTAGATCATTTTTAAGAATTTTTTGTTCATTAGCTTGAAAACCATTTTTATTTACTAAAATATTTTTGTTTTCTTCGATTTTCAAGCTGTTATAATCCTTTTTATTTATTATATTAATCGATTTATCTGGTAGTTTTTCTTTATTATCATTTATTCTAATACTATCCTCATTTATAAGAATATTATTATTAACCTTATCACTATATTTTGGTGTAATCATATAGTTTATTTTGTTATTAATATTATTATTTTTTTTTTTAATTTTGACATTTTTTGCTTCATTTTCTTTTTGATTATTAATATTTGTTTTATTAATATTAAATTTATTTTTGGAATTCTGAGTTTTAACTTTAATAAAATTAGTATTCTTCAAAAATTTTTCACAAGATAAAATTGGATTAGAATTACCAGAATTAGCTTTACAAGGATTTTTTTTAAAATTACAATAATTTTTTTGCGAACAAATTATATAGTTTTCACTAAGATTACTACTATTAATTTCATCAGGATTATCTTCCAAAACCAAATTATCATCTATATTAATTGATTGATGGATATATAAATCTTCTTCAATATTAATATTAGATCTTAAAGAATTTTTCTTAGATGAAAATTTTTTATTCTTATATTTATTACTTTCACTTATTTTATTTTTGCTTTTTGATTTATCATATTTTAAATCAAATTTATCATAATTATTTAAATTTTCATCATAAAAATTTCCACATATAGTATTATTTAAAATTACATTTTTAATTTGATTTATATTTTTACTATTCTTATTAGGATTATCTAAATAAAAATTGATTTTATTTTCTGAGTCATTAAAGCAATTAATTTTGAAGTTATTAATGGTATTATTTGCTTGTTGAATGGATTTATATTTTTCATCAAATTGTTTGTTTTTAATTTTCTTTATAATTTTTGTTATTTTTACTTGTGAGAAATTTGGGTTACTTTTAAAACATTTTAATTTATTTTCATGACTTGCTTTATCTGTGATAATAGAGTTTTTGGTTAAATTTAGATCATTTGTATGAATAAGACTTCTATTTTCATTATTTGACTTTTTATTTTCGAATTTTTTTGCTGAAAATTCTCTTCTTATAGAATTAGAATTTAAATTAGGAAAATTCAATTTAAATTTGTTTGAGTATGAATTATTATTAATTTTCTTAGTAACATTGTCTTTAATGAATTTTAAATCATACTCTTTATTTGTAAAATTATTAGTTTTATCTAAAAAACTATTGTTGTAATTTTTATTTTCGATAGGTGAAAATATCCTTTTGGCTTTATATTTTCTGCATACGATGCTTGAATTTTTAGTATCACAAGGAATGTAAAAAATGTCTAAATCAGAACGATTAACTTGCTTATAAGTATTATTAAATGTATCATTATAAACATTATTGGTTTCATTTCCCTTTTTGGAAATTTCCTCATTATGATTTTTCAAAATTTTTGATGTATTAAAATTTAAAGATGTTTTGTAATGATACTCTCTCTCATGATGATTATTATCTTGAAAATGTAACAGATTTTGATTATCTTCTTTGGAAAAAAAAAGATTATTGAGATTTCTATAAGTTGAATTCATAATTTTAGAGTCTGTTGAAGAACAAGAAATGTTTTTGATTTTATTATTTAAATTTAGAGCAGAAGGACTTTTATAATTATAAACACAGGAAGATTTTTTATTTTCTGAATAATTTTCATTATGCTCATCACGTGAAGATTCTCTCATATCTATATTACTATAATTATTAGGATTTTCTAGTAAATTATGAAAATTTGTATTTTCATAAATAAGAGGTTCTATTTTGGTTTTTTCTACCTCAATCAAATTAAATGAAGAGTTCTTTTTTTTTTCAAAATAAAAATTTTCATTTAATAATAAGGGTGAAACGGATTCATTAGTATTTATCTCAGTTTTATAATATTTTTCATTTTTATAATTTTGAGAAGTATTAGTATTCTTAATAAAGTTATTTTTAAAATCAGAAGAATATTTTTTATTTATCGTCAAATCATCAATAAAATTTTCAGTTTTTAAAATACTTTCATTATCAACTATTTTAATAAGCTCATTTTGTGAATTAATTTTCTCTGGTAAATTACAATCCGAATAATTATTTTGAAAATTTTTTGAATTAGCTTTAAATGAACTATATATAATATTATTATTTAAGTTGGTATTTGCAAAATCAGTTTTATCAATATTATATGAGAATTCTAAAAATGTCCCATTTTCTTTGAATAAAAATTTATCAACAAATTCATTACCAATATTTATTATTTTCGATGATGATTCTTCATTTGTTTCAAAATTTTTATTTTCTTGATTGTTAAAGTTTTTTAAAGAAATATTATTATTATTATTGATAATTTTATGTATTAAGTTTTGATCTAAAATATTATTTCTCAAATTTGTATTTAATAATTTGTCCCCATAATCAGTACAGTCACGTGAATTTTTTTTTTCATTATCATCATCATTAGAATTAGAATTAATATTTAATACTGCTGAATTGTTTTTTAAAATATTATAATTTTCTAAAGAATTTTCAGAAAAATTTTGATTTGAAAATGTAGATAGATGATAATCTAAATAATTATTTAATTAAAAAAATACTAAATATTTAAAAAATTACCACAGTCTCTTAAATCTTCAATTTTTTCAGAAAGCATACTTTCTATACAAGCTTTAGTAGGTATTTTATTACTTATAAAATTTTGTAAATTTTCTATATTATAGTGTGTGTTATGGCCTATAGTATTAATATTTTCTTTTTTTTTTTTTGTTTGTTCTTTAAAAATTTCATAATTCTCGGTATTCGAATCTTTATTATATTTTGAAAGATTATTTATATTATTATTAAATAAATGGGAATTAAAATTATTAATTGGGTTTTTCAAATTTTCATAGAGAGAATCATTTTTTATAATATTCTCAATATTTTCTAATGGGACAATTTTATTATGATTTTCTAAAATTGAATCATTCAATTTTAAATTTTTTGAATTTTCAGTTAATATCTCAGCTTTTCCAAGTGTAATATCTTGATTAGTTTTTGTATCATTTATATTTTTTGAATCTATGATTTCATTATCATTTATAAATGAATATAGAGCAGGATGTCCCTTTGATGTTCTACTTTTACTTAAAGAGCTCATATTTTCCAAATCTATATACTCTGTAATATTGTCGAGTTCAAATTTTTCATAATTATTAAAATTTAATTTTTCTTTTATGATCTCATCATTATTTATTGAATTATAATTATTTGTTTTTTTAATTCGTATACTGTTAAGCTGCAAATACACTTGTTTTTCAATAACAAAAACAGAGGAATCAGCAGCTGATAGACTTTCTAGCGAATAATACTTTTTATTTTCCTCTTGAATAAAAATTTCAGAATTATTATTAGAAAATTTAGATTGGTTATTTGAGAAGAATTCTATAATACTTATAGAATTAGTATTTGAATAACTATTCACATTAAAATTTGAATTATTATTTAAATTGTTGTTATTTTTTTCTTCATATCCAAAATAATTATTTTCTTTTTCAAACGCAACTTCATTCAATTTGCTTATTAAAAAATTATCTTGATTTACTAATGAAAATTCCGATTTATCTATAAAATTTTTGAATATGCTACTTTTTTTAAGTTTAGTTGTATTATTAGTTATATTTGGTTCAAATATTTGTTTAATCAAAGAAGTTTCAATTTCTATAGTATCTTGGTAATTTCTTATACTAACAGGAGAAGATTCAAATTCTTCATTTATATTTAAATTTTTGCTTGTTTTTATATTAAATTCTTTATTCCTATCTGTGATTTGATTTTTTTTATTATAATTTTCATTTTTTAAAATTGATTCTTTGTTTTTATTGTGAAGATCTTTAAGAAAATTATTATTTTTCACAGAAAATGAATCAAATTTAGAATGATTATTAGGTTCTAAAGAATCGCCTTCTTTTTTTCTTATTTCTGTCTGGCAAATTAATTTATATTCATTGAATTCAATTATTTTTTTTATAATTTTTCGAAATAAAAATTTTTCAATTTGATATTTGAAATTTCTCAAGCTTTTATGCAATATCTGACTTTCAGAAAAATCTTTTATATTAAAATCATTTTTATAAGTATTTAAGTCATTATTCGAAAATAAATTTACAAATTTTAATTCTGGATTTGATTCTTTATTAGAATTTCTTTTATATTTATTTATTTTATGCTTTATAATTTCGGCATCTTGTAAACTATTCTCTTTTATAACTTCATTAAAAAATTTTATATTTTGAATTTCTAAATTCTGATTTTCAATGTCTGAATTATTATATACGTCAGTACCTCTGTTTATATTCATATTAGAAGCATCAAATTTTTTGTTAAATTTATCATTGATTATGCCTTGTAATTTAATGGTTTTTTGAACAATATTTGAACTATAGTCATTTTCACTTTTATTGATAATTGTTGATTTATTAATTTGATCATTTATATGAGGATTTTCCCAGAAATCTTTCTCTTCAAAATAGATTTCTTCAGGTTGACCTAAATTTTTTTGAAATTCTTTGATAATATAAGTTGGGTTGTATGGAGTCAATAACTTTTCAGGACTTTTTTCTATAGATGAATTATATTTAAAATTACTGTTTAAATTTAATAATTGTTGATTGAACTGTTTCTGAATTAACTTTGAATTTAAATCTTCTAACGTTGTATTATTTTCTTCTTTATTACTTGACATGTTTGTCATTTCTTTAGAATTGGATTGTACATTTGATAAATCAGAATTAAAATTTCTTTTATTATAATGTTGATTTTCTGTCAGATTTTTAGGAATAATTTTCGATTTTTCAGACAATAATGAAAGTGTAGGCTTTTTTTTATTTAGATATATAAAATTCGAAAACTCTTTTTTAGTTGATTGATTCATTTTTCCAACTGTTTCATGAAATTCATTTTCATTGGTATTTTTATTAATATTAATATTACTATTATTAACATTTATGTTAAAATATTTTGAATTTAAATCTGTAGAATTATAATTTGACTCATGAGAATTTTTATTTTCATTAATTTTAAGAACCGCAGATATATCTTTATCATATTCTTCTTCATCATGATCTAAATCCATATTTTTATCTTTTTCATTGAAGGATGTTGTATATTTATGATAAAATATATTTTCTTTTATTTCATTTGCTTGATTTTTAGATTTTTTGAATTTATTTTCAGAATGACTTATGTTGATTGTGTCTAATTCATTCGATTCCTCTTCGAATATTACATTTAAACTATTATTTTTATAAGTTACAACACCATCCAATTCATTAAATTCATCTCCATCAATTATCCTTTTATTGTTTAAGATCTCTTCTCCTTGAAAAATATTATTTTCATCTTCATTCTTTAAAATAGAATTTGAGAAAAAATTATTTTTATTTTCAATTTCATCATAAACATATTTATTACGAGAATTTATTTTAATAAAAACCTGTTCTTCTTGGTCATCTTCTTTGTTTTCCTGTATTAGAATATTATCTTTAATATTTATTTGTGAATTTTCATTTCTAGAAGAAATAGGTTTAATTACTTCATTTTCATATGTGATATTTATTTGATTATCAAATACTATTTTCGAATTAAAATCCCTATTGTTTTCAATTTCTAAGATATCACAGTTTAATTTTGATTTGTCATTATTCATTTGATTAAATTTTTCATTATTCTCATTTAAAAAATGCTCACTCATATTTAAAATGTTTTTAATATTAGGAAAATTTATGTCATCAGATTGATTAAAATGAATAGAATGTATTTTTGAAATCTCTTTTTTATTCTGAAGGTTGCAATCATTATTTATGTTTAATTCATCTACGTTTTGTATATTATTATTTAAATATTTTTCTTGATGTTTAATATAAAAATTGGGAATCTCATTCTCAATTTTTTCTATATTTCCAATACAAATTTTAATTTGATTATCAGTTTTTTTTTTTAAATTTGAAAAACCTTGATTTTGATTAATATGCAAATTATTATTTGATATATCTCCCTCCTCCAATTCATCAAAAAATTTTATATCTTCCCTAAATTTAATTAAATTTTTAGTTGAAAAATTAGCTTTTAAGTTAGAATTCGGGAATTTTCCTGTTTCTGAGCTGATATTTAAATTTTTAATATCATCATATGACTCAAGCGTATTATTAATCATGTTAAATTCGATAAATTGACTTTTATTATTAGAATTAGAAAATTCATCGATATTATTATTATTATCTATAATATTTATGTTTGAAAAATTTTTGTACAGTCCTTCATTATTATTTTTCTTCAAATATTCAGTGTGATAATTCTCATTAAAATTTAAAAATTTAAATTCGGAACTTTGTTCGATATTTGATAAAATTTTATTAGCCTGGCTTTTTGAATAATTTACAAGATGAGAATTTTTATTTTCGCTCAAAAGAATTTCATTTGTAACATTTGAATAATTTTGGCAACTTCTATTTGTTTTAGGGATAATTGACAAATTAATATTATTTATTATTTGATTAACAAATATACTATTTTCTTTCATATTATAATTCTCACTTTGCAAACTAGAAAAAATTTGATTTTTTAGCTGAGAAATATTATCTGGAAAATTTTTATTTGATTTACTCTCAATTTTAACAGTTTGTAAATTATTTTTAATTCCCAATTTATTTGAGTTATAATCTATGAAATTTTTATCATCTTTTATATCGAAAATTTTTATTTCATTTTCATTTTTGTCTTTTGATAATTTTTTTACTTTTTCTTTAGGATTAATTTCTATATTAATAATTGAATTAATACTTAAATCCAAATTTTTATAAAAATTTATTTTCTTAAGAATTTCTCCATTATTTTTATCTTTAACGGTAGTTATATCTTCTATAGGACTTTTAGGAATTTCTAAATAAAGAAGGGGAATTTCTCTTTCATTATCATTTTTATTAATAAATTTCTTGTTTAAAAAAAGTTTTTCAGATTTTTGTCTTTTTTTTTTTTTTTTGTATTTTTTAATATAAAAATTTATTTTTTTTTTTTTTTTTATTTTTATTAATAAATTTTTTTTTTAAATAAATTTTTTTATTTTTTTTTTTTTTTTTTTTTTTTTTCTCATCATAATAAGATTCTTCATATATTTTTTCCATATCACCTCTTTTTCGATAATTAGGAGATAGACTTTCATAAATTTTATCATCAAAAGTTAGATTTGAATTTAAAGAATCATTATCTGTTATATCTTGTTGAGTATTAAAAAATAAATAATTTTGTGAAATGTTTTGTAGTAATTTATTATTATGTATTTGTTTTAATTTTTTACTAAATATCCTTCCAAGTAAATTAGAAATTCTATTAATTCTTCTAGAATTATTGAAATCATCAGGAAATTTATTTATATTTAAATTCCCCAAGGGTTCTGCTTTTATATTTTTATTAGGAGGGAATACAAGCGAATTTAATATTGAAGTTTTGCTGAAATTCGAATTATTCAAATATTTATTTTGACTACCTGATTCTGATTTTATGTTGTTAGGGGTATTATTTGAAATTTTTGAATTATTATTAGTGTTGAAATGATTTTCTAAAGAAGATTGAAATTTATTAAAATCCTTATCTTTGATCAATGTTCCTAAATTATCGCCTTTATAAAATAAATCTGTAAATTTTTTAGATATGTTTAGAGACAAAAGATTATTTTCATAATATTTGTTTCGATAAACTGGAGTTTGAGATTTTAAATGGGAGCTATTAATTTTTCTACTCATAGAATAATTTCGAGAATCTAATATCAAATCCTCTTCTTGGAAAATCGAGTCCTTATTATTCTTTTCTGGTATTATTAAGGATTCTTCATTTGTTTTATAATTGTTTTTTAAATTATATTCGTAATTATTGATAATATTTTCTAAGAAATATTAATTTAAGTTTTAATAAACAATAATTAAATAATTCTATCAAAATTTTAAAATAATTTTAATTTTACTTTCTGTCATAAATGCGTTTGTATTTTTTTCTAATGATTTTTTGTTATTTGAATGAAATTTTAATCTTTTTTCAGATTCTCCTAAATTTGTTTGATTAATGAGATCTAAGTTAGTTTTATTGTCTATCAAAATTGGCTTTTTAATTTCATTTCGTATGAGATTGCCTTTTGAGTTATTTATATTTATATTTATATTATTAATATAATTATTAATAATTTTCTTTTCTTCAGTTAAATTACTGATAAGAGAAATATTATTCTTATTGATTAAATTTTGACCGCAGCTTAAATTACTAAAAATTGATTCTCTATCATTATACTCTCTCAAATTTTCATCACGAAAAATTTTCTTTTTTAAATCAGAACAAAAATTTTTGCTCGAATATTCTCCGATAAAAAATATCAGATTGATATAATAGGGCATTTCTAATAATTGAACTTTTAAACCCAAATCTTCATCTATATTAAATTTTCTCTCTAAATAATTATTTAAGGAAAAACAAGAATTTCGTTTTTGATAAAATTCGTACAAATTTTTATTATCATTTGCTAATGCATAAAAATTATTTTCAACAAATTTTAAGGATTTAAATCTTCTTTCAACATTTATTTTTACAAATCCTTCATCTTCGTTATATAGAAATAATTTCCCGGTTGTGTCTAATAATGCTATTAAATTTTTTCCATAAAAAATTTCTTGACAATTAACAAAATCAATATGCTTTATTTCATTGCTTGAATTTAAGGAATTGTTACAATTTTCTTGGTTGAAACAAATGGTTCCAAAATAAAATATATTTCCTTGGTCTTTATTTAAAATGAAAAATTCATCAAATTTAAAATTTTAAATTTATTAATATTAAATAATAATATATTTAAAAACTAAAAAGATTTTACAATCTAATCCTGCAGTATATTTATCTCCACATTGCACTTTATAAATGAAAAATTTCTTTATCATGTTTATCTGAATTGGATTATTACTTGTTTTAATATTTGAAATTCCTAATTCACCATATGTTCCAGTTCCCCAAGTAAACATTTGCCTATTAACTAAAATAAATAAAATAGAATTAATTTATGAATTACTATCAAGTGCCACTGCATGTCGTTCAGATAAAGATATATCAATAATTTTTTTATTTGAAAAATTTAAATTTAAAATGGGAGTTTGCTGGTTATGATTTAAGCCCAGTCCTAAAACTCCGAGTTTTTCTCTATCATTTCCCCATGAATAAACTAAACCATCATCTGAGACTGCATGGACGACAAAGTTATTACAAGCAATTTTTATAATTTTTCTGGTTCCGAAATCTAATTATAATTATTAATAAATTTTTCAATTTTAATCTTTTAAATTAATTTTTTTAAATTAAAATTAAGAATATGTATTTATAATTTATTTAATCCGTTTATCTCTTTAATATTCTATTTATTATCCTCTCAATAAAAAAAATATTTAAAAAATGAAAATTTTGATAGAGACTCAAATAAATAGTTTTTACTATCAAATTCAATAGGTTCTTTATATAAAAATTCTAATGAATCAAAATACAAATTTTCTGTTTGAGGAATCCAAGCCAAGAAATTATTATCAAAAATAACATAAGCACAATTGATTGAAAAAGCCAAACAATGAAGTTTCTTTATAGAACAATATTTTTTAATAGGCAGATAATTTATCTCCTCTATCTATAAATAAACTTTATAAAATATGTTACTTTTCTGCTATCGCACCAAAAAATTACCTAATCTTTCAAAAATAATTTTACTTTGTTTTGCATATTCATATTCATTTTTTTTAATTTAATTAATTGTTTCATTCAAAATTTATTTTATTTTGACGTTAAACAAATTAAGAATCTTTTTATAAAATCAATTTAGTAATAAATAGCAATATTTCAATTTATATAACTAGAAATTAAAGATTCTGAAGGTTAACAAATATTTATAATAATTATTTAATATTTTTCATTAAACCTCATTGATAATGTAATATTATGCTAATAAATTCAATACATACCTA
>Ga0194116_10006481_pt1 | contig 12459 bp, 8 predicted proteins | sample TA2MahsurfametaG_4_FD_148617 | JGI IMG/M metagenome (GOLD analysis project Ga0194116, IMG submission 148617) | Freshwater microbial communities from Lake Tanganyika, Tanzania - TA2015008 Mahale S9 surface | ecosystem: Environmental > Aquatic > Freshwater > Lake | place: Tanzania: Lake Tanganyika... | reverse complement strand
TGGGGATTGGTGATTGGGGACTGGGGATTGGGGATTGGGGATTGGGCCCAATCCCCAATCCCCAATCCCCAATCCCCAATCCCCAAATTGATTTATAAATCTTTTTTTTGTTTAATAGAAATTTTTTTATAAATGAAAGATGAACTAAATTTATTATTAAATTAAAATTATATATTAGCAAATAAATTTAATTTTGCTATAATTTTCAATTATATTAAATTCAATTTTTCCAGTTGATTGATAAAAAATAATCTTTTGAAAAAGTTTTGTCTATACTGATGAATATAAACGCGATTTAATTCATAATTTCCATAAGTCCCAGAGATCGGGAAAATAATTTTATGTTTTCTTTACCATTTAATTGCCTTTTTATAGAGCCCTTTATTCATTAAAGGAAATATTTTTTAATCATATTTTGACCATTGGAATTTGACTTTAGGCAATGTATAATTTAATTTTAAAGACTTCTATTTATAATCTCAATTAATACAATAGCCTTCATTATTTTATATATTATGTAACTAAAAAAGACAATTTAGGGAAATAGGTTTTAAGATATTACAGAGTTCCAATATTAATTTACATAATTTATTTATTTATTTATTTAAGTAAAATAAATTGTTTATAAATTATAAGAAAATGAATTTGGGATCTAAAAGGGAACTTCGAATTTAATAAATATTAGATCTCCAATAGAAATGAATGAATCCTAAATATTTTCTTTAAATTAAAAAAATATTCTATATGCATTCCAAAAAATGTGAATTAAAAGAAATGTTCGTTATTTTTCATTAATTAATTTTCAAAACGTTTCTATAATGAAGTCTAATATAAATTATTCCTCCTATTTCCATAAATGCAGGGAAAAAACTAAATTTAAAAAAGTTTTTTTTACCCTCCAAGTACCCATAGAGCCCATAATGTTGAGTAAGACCAACTTTGCCAGATGAACCAAGCTAATAGAACATCAGCGAATGTATGTAAAAAAATTTCTAATAAAAAAAATTAAACTTAGTTTAATAACAAAATAAAACTTTAATTTTAAACCTAAAATTTTTACGGATAACACTCAATTTGTTAAGGAAGATTGTTAAACCAGAAAAAATAATAATTATTTCAACTGCTTCACATATATAGAATGCTATCAAAGCTGCTATAATTCTTTATTATAATATGAGATTTTATTTATACGAAGTTTGTCCTTTTGAATATTCTATGGATGTTTGATCAAGATTTACTGGTAAAGCTGCGAAGATGTTTTCTTCCTGATAAATTAAAATTTAATGTACTTTAGTTGACGAAATTACTATGGTGAGTATTATTTGAATTATTAGTGTACAAAATTTAGCCGGAATTAAAATTTCATTTACTTTATACATTTTTATTTATTCAAATTTAAAACTAAATTTTATAAAATTTTTTAAATTTTAATTTAGATAAGAATTTTAGATCGATACATGAGAATTTTCATTAGGCACTTATTCTCTCATTTAATTTTATCACTATGAATTAAATTCATCATATAATATAATCACATACATAATACTACTTTAAAAATATTGTATAAACTTAATAATTTTTAATATATAAAATTCAGCATATATTTAATAATTAAAATCAAGGTACTTATGATTAAAAAGCAATCCGAATAAAATAATTGATTTGAGTATATATTATTTAATTTTTAAAATGACAACAATAAGACAATTTTCAATTTATGACATGTATAAGTTCAACAATGTTAATCTTGACATATTAACTGAAACTTACTCAACTGATTTTTATGGTAAATATAAAGCAATTTGGGGTGAATATTGTGTCAGTGCTGAAAACAGTTCAGGAATGATAGAAGGTTATGTTTTAGGTATGATTAGATGCATTAATTATCAAAACTGTGGAATTTACAGATTAACTCTTTTGGGATTTTTTTATCTTTAAGTATTTAAAAATTGCTAGAAATTTATTTTAAACTCGATAAGTTAATTTTGTAATTATAAAAATCCCTTAAATAATCATAAATTTATAAAATATAATTCTTTAGGAAAAGTGGAAGGAGATAAGTTCAATGAAACAAAAAAGAATTGGCATGGGCATGTTACTGCAGTTACTGTGGCTCCTTATTTCAGAAGGCAGGGTTTAGCAAGAGCCTTAATGGACTTTTTAGAAAACGTATCTGAACAAATTCATAATGCTTATTATGTTGATTTATTTGTGAGATCTTCAAATCCAGTTGGTATTGGGATGTATAAGAAATTAGGATATGATATATATCAAACAATCGATAAGTAAAATGATTTTTATTTATTAAAAAAAATATTTCAAATTTATTGAAAAAATAATTATGATTAGATATTATTCTGCTGATGGTGATCAACCGGCTGAAGATGCCTATGATATGAGGAAATCTTTAAAAAGGGACAAAACATGCGAGTGTGCTTTACCAACTGGAAAGAAAATTAAACCATCAGAAATAGAATTTTCCTAAAAACTCCTGTCAATAAAGGCTTTTATTTTAATGATTTAGTTGTTTTTTAAAGAATAATGTAATTATCTATAAAACATATTAAAGAAAAGTACACATCAATAAATTATGAACATATTTTTATTTCTATATTTTTATTATAAAATTCTATTTTAATTGATAATTATTTAATTCTTATTCTATTTTTATATTCATAATATTAAATCTTTATAATTATTCGATTAATTAAAAGAAAAATTTTCTGGAACAAAAGAAATTAAAGTCATTTTAATTATTTTTCGAATTAATTTTTTATTCACATTTTCATAATTAACAATCTAATTAAGTACTGTATTTACAATAAGCTTTCAATTGATTAAGTTGATTTTTTTATTAATTTATAATTGATCCATCTTTTTTATTAATATTTAGCACTTTGAAATGATAATTTGTTTCTTAAATTTTTTTATTTTCTTTTCTATTTATATAATCTAAAATTTTATTAAAATTAATGAAAAAAGATTATTATAACTAATAATTTTATAGACAAATTAAAATTACCCTTCTCTAAAATCTGTTGATTGAGAATGATATTTTCTTTATTTTCTAATACAATATTTTGATTTATATCTATTTTTTCAGATTTTTGCTGATTATCTAGCGTAACATTTTGTCTAATATCAAAATTTTCAGCTTTTTCCTTATTTTCTAAAGTTAGAATTTGCTCTTTTTCGATTTTTTCATCTTTTCCTTTAATCCCGAAATCTTCTTTCAGAATTCCTGCAGATTTATTTTCATCTAATAAATAATCTGACTTCTTTAAAGGGGATTTTCCTCTTCCGCTTTTATTTATTTCATATTGTTTAGCAGCTTTATCTGTAATTTTTTTTATAACATCAATCTTCGGATGTTGAAAAATACCTAAACTACTATTTAGATTATGATACATATTATTTATGCTATCTGGGCCTTCAAATAGATCAAATTGCAATTTATTTGCGAATTGGTCTAATGAATTCTTAACTGACTCAATTTTTTCATTTTTTAATTTATTTGAAAAACACTTGAATTTCCAATTCCTCAAGTATTTAATCAAAAATCTTGAATTCACTTTTTCTCTTGTGATTGTGGTTAATTTTATCAAATAATTTAAAATCAAATAAGGGTTTGCAGATTCAATTTCTTTTAATTTTTTTTTTAAATATGCCATGCGAAAAATTACAAATGAATTTGCTCTAACAATTGAATTTTTGAGGAGAGAATTTAAATTTTCTAAAGCCCATTTTTGTCGTTTTTTGATTGGATCAATTAATTTTTTTAGAGCATTTAAAGTACAGAGAAATGACATCAAATCCTTGTTGCGTTTTTTTATTATTCTATTAAATATTGTATAAAATAATTTGAATATCTGTATATATTGGCTTTTTGAATGATCTCCGAATAATTTATTTTGCTTTTTATCTTTTAAAGTTCGATTTTCCACATTATATTTTTTACTAAGCGTTTTTGGAGTGTTATGGATTGTAGCTGTATTTGCAAATTTATAAGTGCTTTTCAATTTACAATGCAATTTAAAATTCTTCATGAAGTGTTGGTAAAAATTTTGTATATAATTGCTATTTCGAAGCTTAAGAAAAATAGCCCCCATATTTGCAAGCAACTTGTAAAGATATAATTTTAATAATCTCTCTTTAAAAATTTTAATTCCAGAAATATTATAAAATTCTTGTATGGAAATAAGACCTTTAGTAAATTTCTCTAATGAATATTTTAAATCTGCTTCCTTTTTAATTTTTCTAAATGCATATTTCAAAAGCACGATTTTAGTTAAAATCTTGTATTTAATTAAATCAAATGTAGCAATAAGAATTTTAAATGCATTTTCGAGAAATTTAAGATTAAGAATTTTCAATGCATTATATAAAGTTTTTTCACGTTGTTCCATTTTTCTAATATTCCTTTGCCAAATTTGAATATAAACATAAATTATTTGAGAATCTTGAATTTTACAACTTGTTCTCAGCGCTTTTGAAAGGTCTTCTGTGAACATATTTTTTTTGAATTTATAAAGTAATCTTTTTCCATTTTTATCTATATTTCTACGAACAATAATTTTACTAAAACTCTCTGCTTTTCGAAAGAGTTTGGTTTTTTCTACTAAAAAATCTGCTTCTAAAACGCAACTCATAGCTTTTAAACGAATACATAATTTATGCCATTTACTCTTAATGTCGTAAGCTTGTTTCATTTTTGAAAGAAAATTGTCTATTACTGTTATCATTTCTTTAACTTTTATTTCATGGGAAAGTCGACACCAATTTGCTGATGATTTCATTAAAATTTTGCGTTCATCTTGTTCCTTACTTAAAATTATAGTTACAAAGAGCTTTTTGATTTTATTTTCGCGTCTCCTGTTTTTCAACTCTTTTAAGCATCTTATAATATTTTGGGCTGCTGATCTTTTACGTAATTCTAAAACATTTTTTTTGTATTTGTTGATGAAAATTTTTAGCATGGTAAGTTCACCTTTATTAAAATGCAAGTTGATAATATTTTAAGCATTAAGAATGTTTGTTTTAATTTTGAAAAATTTAAAGAATATTTTAAACATCAAATTATGTATTTTTTTGAGAAGTTTCATGTTTTTTAAGTTTTTAAACACCTGCAATAAAATTTTTCTGAGATAAGTTCTTTTTATTAATATTTCAATTTGCAATTTTGCTTGATATCTTTTATAGCGCTGAAAATCGAGTATTTGTAGATAGAATTTTTGTAACTTATTTGCTTGTATCGAATTTTTAATTTTTTTTACATTTAATCTCCAAATAGAAGAATAAGCTTGTTTGATTGAAAATTCCTTATTAGATACATATTTTATAGCTTTTCGAATTGTATTTGTTTTTTTAATTAATCTCGAAAGGTTGCATCTATTCTTCCAGAATTTTTGTAAATTTTTAATTAATTTTAATTTATAAATTCCATATAATTTAATTTTCTTGAAAATTCCACTTAAAATTTCTTTTTTTTTTCTTTTGTAATTTTCATCAATTTTATTCAAAATAACATTTCTGATATTTTCTCCTATTCTCGCTAAAAGTTGTTTGCCAATCATTTTATAAATGACTTCTTCAAATTAATCAAAACCTTGATTAAGCAAAAACATTGATTTTTCTAATTTTTCTTTTTGGATAATATGCAAAACAAACTTTGCGTGTTTGGCTATTTCTTGCTTATTTTCTAGCATTGATATTTTCTTTATATTTTTAATCCATTGCAAAACTACATATTTTTTTATATTTGCAATATTTCCAAAAGATTTAACTAGAATAATTTTCAATTTGGAATTCAATATCTGTAATCTTTTTATTTTTAGTCTCATTAATTTTGCTTTCATAGTTGCTGATATTAATAAACATGAAAATTTTTCGTGTTCCTTTATTTCATTTATTCGATTTCTCCAAAGATAAATAATATTTTTTGTTTGATCTCTTTCAAAGCTTTTAGTTAAATTTAAGATTAATTTTCTTAGAATCTCCTGTATTTTATTAAATAATCATTTACAATAAATAATTTTAATTGCAAAAGAATTCAATGGCTTTAAAATTGAATCTTTCAATTTTTTTAGCCTTGAATACTGAACTATACATTTAATAAGATGTTTTCGGTAGCCTTTAATTAACAATTCTTTAGTATGGATTTGAGAAAGAACATACAAATTTCTTCTAAAAAATTTTTGTATGACCTTTGCTTTTTCATTATTTAAAAAATGTTGAATTTTACTTGCCCATTGACAAATCCTAATTCTCTTTTGCTGTTCCTCACCTAAAAATTTTTTTGACAACCTAGCAAGTAAATTATAAAGAATCTTGAATTTACTAAAATGATCTCTAAAGACTTTACCTCTTCGCATTTTTTGTACTTTTAAAATAGACATGTTCAATCTATCATTATAAGCCTTCCACTTTTCTATAGCTTTTCTAAATATTTCATTTTTTAAATGCTTGTTATTATTTCCATTTACAGAATTTATTAAAACTCTTCGTAAAAGGTTTTTACTGAAATCAATTAAATTATTTACTGAATATCTTTTTTCAATTTTGGAATCAAAATTATTCAAAACATGAATTGCATAATCTTTATAAGCTCTCGAATCATTTATAATATTTTTGATTGATATAATGATGTTTTTCTCAAAAAGCTTTTTAAGCTTTTTGTATGAAATACCATTTTCGTAATCCATTTTTCGTTCTTGACTTTTATTACCTTTTGAATAATCCTTATTAAATCATCAATTTTTTTATATTTGAAATTATTTTGCCATAAATTAATATATCCTTGTTTGGTAATTATTGAATTCCAATGAATTTTACTTATAATTTTATAAAGCAATTTGCTTTTTTTTAATTCTCTTCCAATTAAAAATTTAATAATGTGCATTCTTGTACAGGCTTGAATTTTAATTAATGCTCTTGTTTGCAACTCCAAAATTTTTTTTCTCCATTCTTTAATATAAAATTTTATATTATCTGTTTGAATTTTATTAATTATTTCTAAAAATACTGGTGAAATGCTTTTATAAAAAATATTTTTCTTAACTCCTTTCCAAATTAGAAAAGCGTTTTTATTAATAACAATTTTGTTTATTTTGTTGAAAAGATTAGAAATCTTTGCAAAATTTATCAAGGTGTTTATTATATTTTTGAGATTGCCTCTCCTAAACATATTGAAAAACTTTTCGTTTGCTTTAATTTTCTTGTAACCTTTAAATTTATTAGCTATCCAAAAAGACAATATAAGTGCATATCTTTTTATTTTTATTAAATTCGCAGTTCTTGCCCATTCTATGATATTTAACAATTTTTTATTTTTAGAAAATTTCAATTTTCTATTTATTATGTTTTGAATAAGTTTTAATCTTAATTTTAATTTAAATACAAATCTTCTTGCTAATAAGCTTCTAAAACCTACAATAATTTTATTAATTGCAGATATGCGTTTTAAATCTTCGGCAGTATTTTTCCAATAAATGCAATTTGTTAGTAAAGTTTTATTTCTTAGATTTTTTAGAATAGAAGTAAATGAATTTTTTAATATTGATATTAAGTTTTTTGATTTTACTGCTTCATCCATTTTATAAAATACTAACTTTTTGGTATAATTGTTTAGGGATTTAATCACATTTGCATGCAAAATTGTCCTATCTATCTTATATTGATAAATTTTTCTAAGAAAGTTTTGCAAAATAGTTGCTTTATAAATGGAAATTTCTACTGATGTTTTAATTTGCCATTTCTTACATGCAAATAATTTTAGCATTTTTTCATGGGAAGTCATTTTTTTTAAGGCTTCAAATAGTGCTTTCTGTCTTTCCATAATTTTTATTCTTCTAAAAATAGACAATGTTTTTGATATGAATTCCTCAATTTTCAAGGCGTGTTTTTTTTTATGTTCATTAACAGACTTTGCAAATTCTACAATATAAGATATGTTTTTAGTAACTAAATTTTCATGAAATCTTGCGCTTTTCAAAAATCTAAAAATTAATCCATTTATATTGTTTGATTTTTCTATCTCTTCATTGGTAACATATCTCCATTTATTGAATAATTTTCTAACTTCTCTAATACTATCTACTTCTTGTCGTTTAAATAAAAAATCAGATAAAATCTTTAATTTTAATTTCTGCTTTAATTCAGAAATTTCTGTTAAAGTTACTATTTTAGTCCAATTTCTGAATTTTTGTTCTAATATTCTTTGTTCACTAATATTTGTTAAAGTATACATAATATTGGCTGCTGTTTTTCTCTTTGAAATTTCTTTTTGGAATCTCATATTTTTAATTAGAATATCAAAGTAAAATTTAACTTTTGATAAATAAATGTTATGTACTCTGTTTTTCAAATTTTTTGAGGATGAAACTAGAATATCATTATGATGAGATTGACTTTCAATCATCCACTTTTGAAAGTATTCTTCTAAATTCCGAATAAAGTGTCTTTTATGTAAATTATAAATTGATTTCGCATAATAAACTTTCATTCTTTCATTTACCATTTCCCTCAAATAACTATTTCTCCATCTTATAGTGAATTCTCTGATGCTATTCTTTATGTATCTTTTACGAAATTCAATCAAGAACAATAAAGCCCATTCAAAATTTTTTGTTTGAATTTTCTCTTGTATGGCTTCTTCTGTTTGCGGCAAGAATTTCTTTTGTAAAGCTTGTTTTAATTTTCCTACAGCTTTGATATTTTTTAAACTACCGGTATTTGTATGGGGCAAGCATCTCCACCAATAATTCATTTTTTTTCTGAGTAGATCATTAGTTGATTTTGCCAAGAGTTTTCTAAACAGAGCTTTCATAAGTAAACATTTTATAGATGATTTTTGCATAAATGTTACATAATTTTTTAATTTATCAAAATATTTTTTTATCTGGTATTTTTCAAAAAAAGGTTTGAAACGTAATAACTTCTTTAAAGCTATTCTTCGATTTTTTTGATGGATTAAATAGATAACCGCTTTTCTTGAAATCTTTGCTGCTTCGTTTCTCAAATAAATTCGCAGCATAGGAACTAACTTAAAAGCCGCAGTTAATTTTGTATTTTTCTTTTTGCTTACTAACACTTGCTCAGTAACTGTACGATTTTCTTTTATCATTTCCGACCAAATCACAAATATTTTAGACAAAGATCTTATATTTCTGTTTCTATCGAAAGATTTTATCATCTTGCCTATTATAAGATTTCTTAAATTGGTTAAATCTGTTTCTTTGCTTTTGTTTATCCAGACATGGAAGTAATGTGAAAAATTCATATTTTTAAATCTTATATCTTTTTGGATTATAAATTTTTTTAGAATATTAAAATTTTTGAGTTCGCAAATATTATAAAGCCCTTCTAAGAATTTGAAATAATTTGTTTTACATATTCTATTTATTGGTCTTTTTATTGCATTTACAAGTGCTTCTGCTTTTTTAGATTTTTTAATATTAATAAACATTGCTTTTTCCTTCCAAAGCTTGAATTTTGATGATAATTGTCCGTTTAGGATTTTAGCTGCAGTCTTTTTCAAATTTATTCCTAAAATTTTGTATATGAATTCATCTGTTATTTTGTCTTTTATTCCAGGGAGTTTTGTCTTTAAATTTTCAAAAATCATTTTTTTACGATTGTTAAATAATTCAAACATTACATTAAACACATGATTTAATGCTAGTGTTTTAGTAGGGTTTTCACTAGCCTTTCTAAGATTGAAAAGTAAAAAATCATATTTCTTTTTAATTATAGCTCTTATAATATCCGAAGCAGCTAGTTTTTTACCAGCATCTGTATTTGCAACCCCTGGTAGAGAATCTTTCATCCATTTTATGATATAAAAACTTATCAATGTCTTATTTTTATTATTTATTAAATTTTGAGTGGCATTTGAAAAAAATTTGATTTTTAATTCTCTTAGTTTACTTTCTAATTGTTTTTCTTTTTCAGAAAATTCTTTCTCTGTATGAGAAGCCATAGTTTCTGCGCTGATAGTTCCTTTTTTAGAAGAACTTAATTGACTTTTAGTTTTTACATATAAAATTTCTTCTTGTTTTTCTGCTATTAGAGGAATGGTTACTTTTTCAGCATTTTTATTTAATTTTATTTTAGCGAATGTAGATGCTTTTAGAATTCTTGGCTCTTCAATTTCATTTTCTGCTGTAGAGTTATAAAAATCTGAGGCTTGCGTTTGGTGAAGTTCACTCATTTGCATTTTATTCGATATATCTTTAAACGTCTCTTTCGGTTTTTGTAATTCTTTTGCATTAAAAATATGATTCAAGTTTTCTTCTTTTTTTTTATTCAGGTTTCTATAAAATCTAAAGGCTCTTTGAATAAAAATTACATTTTTTAGGTATTTAATGGCATTATATTTTTCTGCATTTTGATTATAAAGCTGCTCAAATCCTAAAATCATTTTATGTCTTTTAATTAAATTTTCCATCTTATCAAACAAATAAGCATAAAAATAAAACGTTGATAACTGGAAATAGATATTTTTTCGGACTATATACCTTCGCCAAGATTTTTGAATTGTTACTGTTCTCTTCACAATATCTTTATACTTAGATAAGACTTCTCTCCACCAGCTTTGAACGACTTTGGCAGCATTTTCCTTTTCCTCAATGGAAAAATGAGGCACATTTCTAAATCTTCTTGGAGATCTAAGTATCGATTTTTTCATTTCAACAATCCTTTTTGGCGCGCTTCTATTACTTTTAACCAAAGGTTGTGCTAAATCGACTACACCACCTTTTTCAATACGCATATTTCTTGTAATAATTCGATCTTCACAGTGAGGATTCTTTCCAGATAGAAGTGCCATAGTAACTCTTATAAATTTTCTAGAAGGCGAATATTTTTTTATATTTTTTAAATTATTACTATTTTCAAAAATCTTATTTGTTTTAAAGCTGATTTCCTGGAGATGACTGTAAGTGCTGCGAATTGTAGATGTACGTGAATTCAAATTTTGGGAGATATCCTTTTCTTTATATTTTTCTTTCTGTTCTTTTGGATCCTTAATTAAAATCTTTGAAAGCTTATTTATGTGTTTGATATCTGTTTTTTGTTCTTCTAATTGATTCTGTGCTATTGGTGAAATTATGTGTGTTTTAGTGGTATAGAGCCTGCCTTCTCTAGGAAGATTCGCTACAATTGCGCTTGAATTATATTTTTTGAAACTCTCTTGATTAATGTTGAATTTTATAATTTTTTCTAAATCACCCGTATATTTTACATTCAATTGTTCTTTTGTATCGACTTTGTATTCAGGTTTTATCAAATCTTGATTTTGGCTTTTTTTTTGTTGGAAAGTTGGGTTATTTTTTTCTGATATTTTTGAGAATTTTTTTAATTGCTTAATTTTATTATTGTCATTTACTTGAAGAGAAGAAACATCTATATTTTTATTTCTGTTTGGAGCCTTTTTTTTTATTTTTTTACTTTGATTTGTATTGTTGTTAATATTATTATGGTTATTTAAAGTGTCTTTTGTTTGTTTTTCTGTCAGATTTCTTACTTTTGTTGATTCTGAAATGAAGGTCTGATTAGCTTCTGATTTAGTGGTGTTTAAGTTTGAAGATTGATAGCTGTTTTGATTGTAAAAGAAATTATTATTAAAATTGCTAAAATTATTGAAATGACTTAAATTATTAACATTCTTATTCGGTAATGAAGATAAACTATAGTTGTATCCTTCATTCTTTTTTTTTTGATTCAGCATCCTTGTATTTATTGAGTATAAAGAAGACTGGTCATCCAAGTTAATAACTTTTGGTGATTTTTCGCGTTCTAAATCAAAAATCAATGGAATAGAGGAGTTCACAATCAAACTCCCTTCATTATAACTTCCTACTTCTTTCCTTATGTTTGTTAGGACAGAATTTTTATGGATAGATGAGGTTTTATTTGAAAAATCTGTTTGAGAAATGTTGTGATTAAATTTATTTTTTATTTGCCTGCCATCTTTATAATTCATCATTGCATTTCTTCTGTCACTCTGAACGGATTCTATAAGCATAATTTCTGGACCACTTTCTAAAGTAGATTTTTCTAAGTCTATTGGTTTAGAAGTAAGATCTTGAGAAATTTTTCCGTGACGTTTTTCTTCTTCAAAGAATTTTGTATTTTTATTTGTTTTGGTTGAAGACTGGTTATTCAAATTTGAATTTTTTGGACCCGAAAAATTAGAGGATTTTTCAGTAGAGGAATTGACTTCTTCTCCTTGATTCTTCCCTTTTTTGTTGATAAACATTTTTATCTTATTTTTTAATTTAAATTAAGATTAATGCTTAAATTAAAAAATTGCGATGATTCAATTTTATCCGCTATTAATAATTAAAAAATTAATTATTAATTTCAATTAATTTTTTGAGAAAATAAATTGATATAAAGAAATCTATTGTGAAAATTTCAATATTTTTATTATAAAAAATGGGGATTGGGGATTGGGGATTG
>Ga0194116_10006480_pt1 | contig 12459 bp, 9 predicted proteins | sample TA2MahsurfametaG_4_FD_148617 | JGI IMG/M metagenome (GOLD analysis project Ga0194116, IMG submission 148617) | Freshwater microbial communities from Lake Tanganyika, Tanzania - TA2015008 Mahale S9 surface | ecosystem: Environmental > Aquatic > Freshwater > Lake | place: Tanzania: Lake Tanganyika... | reverse complement strand
GTACAATACAGATCCTCAAAAAATACAAGGTTGCTCTTGGAAGTATCGCTCATGCAGCTCTGTTCGTTAAAACAAGAGCACGAAAAAAAAAATGCCTAACCGCCCAAATTGATATTTTACCGTCACCAGTAGATTCACTTCGTAAATCAAACTCCGTAAAAAAACCAATGGATTCCTCTGTGAAACAGGAAGTAAAACCTTCTCCTGTTATAGAGCAAAAAATACGAACCGCTCCATATGTTAGTCCGCCACAAAAACACATATCGATAAAGAAAGTACTCGAGGAGCACAAACAGCAGGAGGAATTGGTTCCAGAAAAGGAGTCAGCTCGAGATTTTATTCAAATCGATCAATTCAAAATGTACTGGAGGCAATTTGCCTATCAACTCAAAGACAACGGTATGGAAACTTTCTATCAAGCTTTGATAAAGAGAGATCCGCTGGTTTTGAGTGATGAACAATACGTATTGGTTGTTGACAATCAAGTTCAAATTGACTACATTCAACCTTTACTTACCGACTTTATCTCCTTCTTACGTGAAAAAGTAAATAACTTTTCTTTGGAAGTAAAACTTCAAATAAGCGATAATCCCAATGAGGAAGTGAAGTATTTAACTGGAAAGGATAAATTTTCTGCAATGGCAAGAAAAAATCCAAACCTTCACGTCCTCAAATCGTTATTTAACTTGGATATTGACTACTAAAATGTTCAAGGAGCTTATTTATTTACCTGGTTCACAAGAAATTGAAATTTCTTCATTCATTCGGGAGTACAGCGGAAATACAGCAACATTTTCTTTTTTAACATCTGGAACAACCGGTAAGCCAAAACCATTAATATTTTCCAAAGAACAATTGAATGTTTCGGCAAAAAAATCAATCACCTATTTTGAGCTAGACGAATTTCATACCTTCTATTTATGCTTGGATATCAAAACGGTTGCAGCAAAAATGTTAATTGTAAGAGCTTATTTATGTGGAGCAACGCTAATTTGTGGACCGGTGAAAAGGGAAATTGAATTTCCAACAGAGAGACGCATTGATTTTATTTCTGTAGTGCCAATTCAACTCCATTACCTCATAGAAAAAAATAATGATTCACTTCGAAAAACAAAAATACTGATTGGAGGTGCAGACATTTCAACTGCACTGACAAAAAAAATAGTTACACTTGAGTTGAATTGCTTTCAATCATTTGGGATGACAGAAACCCTTTCTCATGTAGCAGTGAGAAAAATTACAAGTCCATTATCACCTTACACGGGATTAGATGGCATAAAATTTAGTACTATGGATGAGCGATTGATGGTGCATTATCCCGAATTACAAGAAGAACCAATCACAACCACAGATGAAGTTCAACTAATAGACGAAACCCACTTTTTTTGGAAAGGTAGGCAAGACTTTGTAATCAATTCCGGTGGAGTCAAACTTCACCCCATTGAAATTGAGGAAAGTATTCATGAAAATCTGGGCCTAAAAACGCTTATTTTTGGACTTCCCGACCAGGCATTGGGAGAAAAATTAGCGATGCTGGTACTAAGAAAAGATCCTCTTGATTTGAATAAAGGTAATTTTTCGTTTCTCACATCCTATGAAATTCCCAAACAGTATCAGTGTATCGATTCTTTTTTTTACCTACCAAATGAGAAAATAGATCGAATAAAAATGAAATTAGCGTCTAAAGAAAATGAGTGGAGAGCGATTTTATAAGTTATTTGGACTATCTCATGATGCGAGTGAGGGTGAAATAAAAGCAGCATATAAAAAACTCGCAAAAATTAACCACCCAGATAAAAGCAAGTCGTCAAAATCTGTTGAAAAATTTCAAGAAATACAGGAGGCTTATACGTATTTGCTTCAACAAGTAAAAAGAAAGGACAATAGGCTTGAGTCTGAACATGGTGATGAAAACTTCTCAAGGGAAAAAGTAGACGAGGACGCTTGGACAGCCTACCGAAATAGGGCGCGGAAAGTTTATCAGGAAAGAAAGAAAAAACAGGAACAGGAATTGGAAAATTGGTACATTAGATTAAAAACTGGCTGGAATAGAAAATTGTTTTTAGGAGTAGTAATCCTATCATGTCTTATTAATAGCATATTCATACTCGATTATTTTTTGCCAAAAAAAATGGAGGAAGATCGGGTGGAAAGTTATTCAAAAGAAAAATATAACAGTTTGGATAACCACCCCGTAAGTGTTATAGAAACTAAAAATAACCGAACGCTTTGGCTTAATAAATTTAACAATGCGCACTTTGACGACAATCCGTTCATAAAAATTGAAGTTACCCCCATTCTTCATCACCCCTTAGAGGTTTCAGTAAGCAGAGGTTTTAGAATACATCATATTCCAGTGCATTTAAATCTTTATTGGGGTCAATTAGTTGTTCAAGCCATTTTATTGTTACCGCTTCTCTGTCTTTTTTACAAAAAAAATGATGCTTTTTTCATCATGGGTCATTACTTGACCATTTTTTTAGTTGGTGGATTGATACTTTATTTTTTGATAACAGAAAATAGATTAATACATATTATTACACTGGGAAATGTATAAAAATATGACAAAAAAAGAAAAAGCAAAGTACATCCTTAATACACTGAACGCGTTGTATCCGGAAACTCCAGTGCCACTTAACCATGTCGATGCTTACACTTTGCTAATTGCGGTTCTATTAAGTGCTCAATGTACCGACGAAAGAGTTAATCAAATCACCCCTTTTTTATTTAAAAGAGCTTCCACCCCGCAACAGATGGTCAAACTATCCATAAGTGAAATTCGCGAAATAATTAAACCTTGTGGACTTTCACCAAAAAAATCCAGTGCAATATGGCATTTATCTCAAATTTTACTCACTAAACACAAGGGAGAGGTTCCTCCATCATTCGAATCGCTTGAGGATCTGCCAGGAGTAGGACACAAAACGGCATCAGTCGTTATGTCTCAGGCATTTGGGGTCCCCGCATTCCCTGTTGATACGCACATTCATCGCTTACTAACAAGGTGGGGATTGACTAGTGGTAAAAATGTAGAACAAACAGAAGCCGACGCAAAAAGACTTTTTCCAAAGGAGACCTGGAATAAATTACACCTACAGCTAATTTTTTACGGGCGATCCCACTCCCCTGCCAGATCACCAAAACGCGAAATTGACTTCATTACAGTGAAAATTGGTACAAAAAAAGCATTGCTCGAATTAAAAATATAGAGATACTAACAACTTGTTAAAAAAGTCATTTAACATCTTTTTATAAACATTGCGCATTTAAAATTTCCAAACGAAAATTCAATCCGTATATTTGTTTAATGGATAATCAAGATTACAGCCGTAAACCAATTTCGAGAATTAAATCGCCCTCCGTTCTAACCGGAGACCTTGGTAAGATACCACCTCAGGCAATCGATATTGAGCAAGTTGTTCTCGGTGCGATGATGTTAGAAAAAAATGCGGTGAACGACACAATAGATGTTCTTCATTACAACAGTTTTTACGACCCAAAACACCAATACATATACAAGGCCATTCGAGAGTTATTTGCTGCCACAAGCCCCATTGATTTAGTAACGGTGACTGCACGCCTCCAAAAGAACGGTGAATTAGAAGCTGCTGGTGGGGCAACCTATATATCTTCCTTAACACATCGCGTTGCTTCCTCAGCACACATACAATTCCACGCGAGAATAATTGCTGAAAAGTATATTAAACGGGAATTAATTCGCGTCAGTAGCGAAATTATTCGGGATGCATTTGATGAAACCCAAGATGTATTTGACTTATTAAATAGTGCTGAATCGGGTTTATTTCAAATCGCAGAGAACAATATGAGCAAACAAGTTGCTTCGATGCAGAACGTTGTGCGCGAAGCAATTCAAGAAATTGAAAAAGCAGCTCAAAATAGCGATGGTATTTCAGGAGTTCCAACAGGATTTTATGAACTCGACAAAATTACTTCGGGTTGGCAACGTTCAGATATGGTAGTTTTGGCTGCTCGTCCGGGAATGGGAAAAACTGCGTTTGTTTTGTCAATGGCTCGTAATACCGCAGTTGACTATGGAATGGGAGTTGCTATCTTTTCGTTAGAGATGTCCTCAGTACAACTTGTGAAACGGCTAATCGCAAGTGAGTCCAGACTCAGTGCTGAAAAGTTGAGGAAGGGAGATTTAAAAGACTACGAGTTTCAACAATTACATTCCCGAATTAATAAGTTGGCAACTGCACCAATTTTTATTGACGATACACCGGGTATCAGTATTTTTGATTTCAGAGCAAAATGCAGGAGGCTAAAAGCACAACATAACATCAACCTCATAATAATTGATTATCTGCAGTTAATGTCCGCTAAAGATGGAAAAGGTGGAGGTAACAGAGAACAGGAAATTTCTACCATTTCGCGATCAATTAAAGAAATTGCAAAGGAATTAAACGTCCCCATCATTGCCCTAGCGCAATTGAGTCGATCTGTAGAACAAAGAGGAGGAGATAAACGCCCACAACTGTCTGACTTACGGGAGTCAGGTGCTATTGAACAAGATGCAGATATTGTTTCGTTTATTTATCGCCCTGAATATTACGGCATAATCAAAGATGATGATGGAAATGCCAATTATGGTATGGCTGAAATAATTATTTCTAAACACAGAAATGGTGCTCTTGACAGAGTTAGACTGAGATTTGTACCGGAATATGCGCGCTTTGAAAATTTAAATGAAGTGCCCGAACTGGATGTACCTGCGCCTCTCAAAGTTAATGAAGGTTTTGATAATGAACAAATGACCTATATTGTAAAGAGCAAAATGGATGTAAAGGATGATATTGGCGAGGATTTTGGTAAAGTCGATAACGAGGAAACTCCTTTTTAGTCAAATGCGTCTTATCCTGATTATTTTTATCGTATTTTTCACCTGCCAAAAATCTTGGTGTACACAGATACTTGTACCGATGGATCAATCTCAAAAAAATCATTTAAAAGCATATGGAATTGCATACTGGACGCTCGAAAATCAGGTAGTTATTGAGTGGTTATTAAATTATCGCGGAGGATCATTTCTTATGCCAAATCTACGTGCCATAGAAGAGGAATTAATCGTAAGAAATGTCAGTTACGAAATTTTAACGGATGGGCAAGTTAATACTATTCGAAATCAAATAGGCAATCCTGAGGTGAATATGGAAATTGTGCAATTAGAAAAAGCACCTAAAATTGCCGTATATACTCCACCAAATAAACAACCTTGGGATGATGCCGTAACATTGGTTTTGGAGTACGCAGAGATAAAGTACGATAAAATTTATGACTCGGCTATTGTTATGGGAGTTTTACCAAAATACGATTGGTTGCACCTTCATCATGAGGATTTTACCGGGCAATATGGAAAGTTTTACTCATCCTCGCGATATCAAGCTTGGTATCAAGAACAAATTGATGTTGCAGAGCGAGATGCGAAGATGCTCGGTTTTCCGAAAGTTTCACAAATGAAATTAGCAGTTGCTCAAGGCCTGAAAAACTTTGTTTTGGGCGGTGGATTTTTGTTTACCATGTGTAGTGGAACAGATAGTTACGATATTGCCCTCGCGGCACAAGGCGTTGACATTTGCGAGTCTGTATTTGACGGAGATCATTCAGATCCAAAAGCGCAACAAAAATTAGACTTTAATCAAACCTTCGCATTCAAAGATTTCAATATCATAAAAGATCCAATGATTTATGAATATTCTGATATCGACGCAACAGATTTACGGAATTCCGGGGTAATAACAGAAAATATTGATCAATTCATACTTTTCGACTTTTCTGCGAAATGGGATGTTGTTCCCACCATGCTTACCCAGTGCCATACAGATGTAGTGCAAGGCTTTATGGGTCAAACTACTGATTTTAGAAAAGAATTTATCAAACCAAATGTGCTTATTCTCGGAGAAAATAAAGCAGCAGGCACAGCACGATACATACACGGTGAACTTGGGCAAGGTACATGGACTTTCTACGGTGGACACGATCCAGAGGATTATCAACATTTCGTTGGTGATCCTGTTACAGATCTTAATTTACACCCCAACTCACCTGGATACAGACTTATTCTAAACAACATCTTGTTCCCTGCAGCAAAAAAGAAAAAAAGAAAAACATAGATTTTTTGCTTTTTGGTTTGTCAATTAAAAACTTTTAGTTAACATTGCATCGAAAATTATCTCGCCGGCGGCTCTTATAAACCCCATTCCCTTCACAAAATCAAAACCGTTACATGGACAAACAAGCCTTAGAGGAAAAAAAACTTTCAGACCTCAAAGTAATTGCACAAGCAGTAGGTCTGACAAATTACGAAAACTTAAAGAAAGAGGATCTCATTGAGCTTATAATGGGAGGCACATTGTCAGAACAGGCAATAGAACCAAAAAACACTGAGGAATTTACAAACGAAATTTCAAAGGGGAAAAGACCGAGAAAAGCGATAGAAGATTTCAAATCGAAGAGTGAAAAACAAGATCAATTTTTCGAAACAATTGAATCATCATTGGAAGGTGAGATTGCTGTAGAGGTTAGTGATACTTCATCTGAATCGGAAGTATTTTCTGGAGATGAAACAATTCATTTTGATGAAAAATCGACCGAAATGGTGGACCATCCAATTCAAAAGCAACAACACAGCAAGCAACCGAAATATCAAGAAGGCCATTTGAATAATAAACTTGAAGAAAATTATGACCTGGTTGGAATTGTCTCGGCTGAAGGAGTTTTAGAGGTAATTCAAGACGGTTACGGGTTTTTGCGATCTTCAGACTACAATTATTTACCTTCACCAGACGATATTTATGTTTCTCAGAATCAAATTAAGTTATTTGGGTTAAAAACAGGAGATACAGTGAAGGGAACCATTCGACCACCAAAGGAAGGAGAGAAGTATTTTCCTTTGGTTAAGGTTGAATCAATAAATGGTCGCGATCCATCTTACATTCGAGATCGTGTTCCCTTCCAGTATTTAACGCCCCTGTTTCCAGATGAAAAATTTAAGTTGACAGGACACAAACAAGAAACTTTATCCACTCGTGTTATGGATTTATTTTCTCCTATTGGTAAAGGACAAAGGGGAATGATTGTGGCACAACCAAAAACGGGAAAAACAATGTTATTGAAGGATGTTGCCAACGCCATAGCCGCAAATCATCCTGAAACATATTTGATCGTTCTGTTGATTGACGAAAGACCAGAAGAAGTAACAGATATGGCAAGAAGTGTTAGGGCTGAAGTTATTGCATCTACCTTTGACGAACCTGCAGAACGACATGTGAAGGTAGCGAACATGGTTCTTGAAAAAGCCAAAAGAATGGTTGAATGTGGCCATGATGTTTGTATTCTTTTAGATTCAATAACACGCTTGGCCCGGGCATACAATACCGTTTCTCCTGCCTCTGGAAAAGTACTTTCTGGTGGTGTAGACGCAAACGCATTGCACAAGCCAAAGCGTTTCTTTGGTTCTGCGAGAAAAATTGAAAACGGAGGATCGCTTTCTATATTGGCAACTGCCTTGACGGAAACAGGTTCCAAAATGGACGAAGTTATCTTCGAAGAATTCAAAGGAACAGGAAATATGGAACTTCAGTTGGATCGTAAGATATCGAACAGAAGAATCTATCCAGCAATTGACATTACGGCATCAGGAACAAGAAGAGAAGACTTACTGGTTGGAAAAGAGGTTCTGCAGCGCGTTTGGCTTATCCGGAAATTCATTGCAGACATGAACCCAGTAGAAGCTATGGAATTTCTGAAATCTCACATGGAAAATACGCTGTCTAATGAAGAGTTTTTAGTTTCAATGAATAGTTAGAATGACAATTCCGTTACGAGTCGGTTTTCTTACATCCTTATTTTTCATTTTACTAAAATTGATTTCGCTGAAAATAGGCTGGTCCTTATATGAAATCAAACCTTTCGTATTTACAAATATGTTCCTCGTCACCGCTGCTATTGCCTACTCTCTTTATCAGGTAAAACGATACGAGGAGGACAGCAACTATCTCAATGATGTTAAAAATGGAATGTCTGCCGGATTACCCTACACCGTTGTGGTAGGTGTGTTTCTTTTCTTTTATTACCAAAATATTTTTCCCGACTATACGCAGAGCAAAATAGAATACATGGAGCATCAATTAAATGATCCTGATAATATTAATGAGCTTAAAAAAAACAACCAAGACCTCTCCAATAAATCAGACAAAGAGATTAAGACGCTGATGATGAACCAAACGGAGATGATGTTTAGCCCCAAGTTTACGATGGTCATTACACTCCTAGGTCTGACCATTTTCAGTGCGATAAATTCTCTTATCATTTCACTAATATACAGACGAATCGTTTTTAGGAATTAGGAATCCTATAGTCTCAACAAACAATACCTTTTATTTGGCCATATGTTTTTGTGACTAGAAAATGAAACGAAGGTTATGAAAGCAAAATATTAGCAGACAATTCTTCCCCAAATTTATCGTAATCGATTCCATCAAAGTTACCGGATGACATCATCAATAGTACACTCTGCGTTAAATCAAATTGTTTAATAAATTGAAATACTTCTTTTGTAGAGGTAACCACCTTAACATTTCCACCAAACCCTGCTAATACCTGACCTTCGCTTATAGGTTCTAATTTCTTGTGCGCAACAACCTTAGGATTAAAATACACCAAGGCATGATCCGCTTTTTTCATGGCGTCTTTGTAATGCGGTAAAAACTCTTTTTTCAAGGAAGAAAAAGTATGTAACTCCATGCAGGCAATTAGTTTTCTTCCTTCATATTGGTGTTTTACTGCTGTCGTTGTTGCTTTCAATTTTGAAGGCGAATGTGCAAAATCTTTAAACATTGTAAAGGAAGATTTTTCAATAACCTTTTGAAGCCGTTTACCTGCACCAGTAAAATCCGACATTGCGTTTAAAAAATCATGATTAGAAATCTCCATAGTTTCCGCCAGTCGCATTGCTCCGATTAAGTTTTGCAAATTATGTGAGCCAAAAACTAACAATGAATACTGTTTATTATTCCAATGAAGTCTTGTTCCGTTTTCACAAGGTTCAAATTCCGGAGTTTGGTACGAAATAGTTTGGATTTTTGAAGCAAATACACTTCCAAGCTTTGCGACTTCCGTATCTTCCTGGTTAAAAATTAGTTTGCCGTTTGGTTCAATTAATTCACAAAATTTCTCAAATTGTAAAACGTAATTTTCAAATGTTGGAAATACATTAATATGATCCCATGCGATTCCACTAATGATGGCAACATCAGGCTTATACAAATGAAACTTTGGTCTTCTATCAATGGGAGAACTAAGGTATTCATCGCCCTCCAAAATCATATATTTTGCCTCATCACTTAATTTGACCATACAATCATATCCTTCGAGTTGGGCACCCACCATATAATCAACGTCAATGGAAAGTTTATTTATCGCATGCAACAACATGGAGGTGATAGTTGTCTTTCCATGGCTGCCGCCAACGACAATCCTTACTTTATCCTTACTTTGTTCGTACAAATATTCTGGGTAAGAGAAAATCTTCAAACCCAATTCCTTTGCCCTTAATAATTCAGGATTGTCCTCACGTGCATGCATGCCCAAAATAACCGCATCTAAAGAAGTCGTGATTGATTCTACCTGCCAACCCAACTGGGAAGGAAGTATTCCTTGTTTTTCTAAACGCGATTTTGATGGTTCGAATATTTCGTCATCTGAACCAGTGACTTTAGCTCCTTTTCGACTTAACGCAATAGCTAAATTATGCATGGCGCTTCCTCCAATAGCTATAAAATGTACATGCATTCCCAACTAATTTAGGACGAAAATAACTACAAATAATAAACAGTTATAAGATAACTAAAATAGTTACGCACAACGATTATTTAAAAGCTACTTTTTAAAAGGAGACTTTCGTTTCGACTCATTTTGCCACTCAAATTCTGTGATGGGGAAGCCATTTCTCGTGTATGAACAAATACCTTTAGCATTTTTGGTTTGTTCATAGACAAGACCATAACCATAGTGATCAACAATTATTCTTCGAATGATAACAGTTTCTACAAATCCTTGCTCATTTTTTAACTCGTAAACTTCTTCATAAGTCGAGTCATTTTTATAAATATTTCCATCCGAATCTGCTAGAAAATTGGGTTGATTTTGCAATACTGGCTTGTCCTCAATCATTTGTTGCTGGTCGTACATACGTTGCTCTTGTTTTTTTTCGTTTTCTAAATGACTTGAATACAATGCTTTTTCAACATCATTTTTTGCATTTTCCATATCCACCTGACGTAAAAGTTGATTCTTAAGATCCTCTTCACGTTGCATTTGCATCTGATTATTGTGATTGTCTACCATTTCTTTATGTCTTTCATGAGTAATTTCCAGCTTTTCTTTCTCATTAATATCGTGGAGTTCCTTTTCAGTTTGTAATTGTTCTAACTGTCTTGCTTGGACATATGTTTTCATGAGGTTCAAAGAATCCAACTTGTATTTTTCATATTCATTTTTTAACGTGGCCTCCTCCATTTGAAATTGTCTTATCTCCTGCAACGAATCCTCCTCACGAGCCAATCGATCTTTCACATCTTTCCTTTTATCTATTTCAACAGCAGCGTCAATTGCACGTGACTCGTTAAGTTTTTTATTCAAGGAATTTTCGTATGCAACCTCATTAACTGCATTTTCCATTTGCTCTTGTTTAGATGAAGTGTTTAGTTGGGTTGTATTATCCAAATTGTTAAACGCATCTTTTGCACTGCCATTAAATTTTTGTCCCGGAGAGCTCAATCTATTGACATTAGTAGGCTGATTACTGGTTGCAATCGTTTGGTTCAGAGTGGGATTCAAAATATTGTTAAGTGAGTCTATTGATTTTTTCAATTGAGTAATTTCTGATGAGATTGTAAACTCACTATTGTTGGTCGCAGTAGAAAAGACATTTTGTAAAGCAATTAGGGCGCCTGGCGTATTTTTATTTGTTTTTAAAAGTTTATATGCGGCATCTTTATCCTTGTAATATTGCTGCAATTTAGCAATCTGATCTTTTAATATTGTTACTTCAGGATCTGATGACCTACTTTTCATGGGTTCAGATTTCAACACGCTATTTGCTGTATTTAAACCCATACGCCCAAGTGCAATTTTTTCTTTAGCCAGCTTTATTTGACCCTTAAATGCTAACTCTTCTGCATCTTTTTTTACTTTTACATCTTGAATACTAGATGCTGCGGAGGCTAGATATTTTGAAAATTTTTGTTCATTAAAAACATTCGCGGTTAGTAATTGAACCTTTGAGTATTCAGTAATTGCATCGGCATATTTTCCGGCCTTTTCCAATGAATTGGCGTTACTCAATACTAACTGTATTTGCTTTTCAATAGTAGCATCATCTTGAAGTTTTTGTATGCTATCTGCTGCACTCAATTGTACCTTAACCGATAGATTATTATAGGCCAATTCAACTTTACGACTTAATTCTTTCTCTTTACCATCTGAAATAACACAATATTTTTCTTGATCCCAAAATAGTCGCTCTGCATAATCCTTACTTGCAAAGCTCAGGTCAGTATTCGGACGATCCTCATACAATTGAAAAGTAAATCTTGGGAGTATTTTCACAGAAGGAGAGGATGTATTTTTGACAATGAGCGTTTTGAGGTCAAACAATACTTTTTTTGTTATAAAACCGGACTTAGAGGAGACCAACTCAAAAGGAAATGCTATATTGATTTTTCCAGAAATCAAATACTCTCCGTTCGATTCAGAAACAGCTTTAGAAATAAGTTTATCGTTTTGTTGTAAATATAAAGTAGAGCCGAATATATTCTTATTTGTTGAATAATTCTTAACATAACCCTGAATCGAAATACTCACTACTCGTTGAGAATAAAACCAAGAACACGAGAAAATACAAATAAAAATAATACAATTCTTCATTTGAAAATCTTTTGGACGAATGTAACGAAATAGTCTAATTTTGTTACGAATTTCGTTAAAAAATACGAAGAATAAAAATGCTAAAGATAGATCAATTAAGCTTCTGGGAAAAAAAGTCCTATTTTGAAGATATTGATTTCTTAATTATTGGTGCAGGAATCGTTGGTCTTTCCACGGCTATTTACCTAAAACAAAGGCATTATAAAGCAAAAATAATGGTTGTAGAACGTGGATATTTACCCACAGGTGCAAGCACTAAAAATGCCGGTTTTGCCTGTTTTGGTAGCCCAACTGAATTAAAAGACGATTTAAGATCAATGTCTGAAAATGATTTGTGGGATATGGTGGACCTGCGATATCGCGGTTTGAATCGCTTATTTTCACTTATTGAAAAAGAACGTTTAAATTATCAAGCTTGTTGTTCTTGGGATTTAATTCGCGAGGGAGATGATATATTAGATCCTGAGTTTATACATTATTTAAATGAGAATACATTTAAAATAACGGGAATCA
>Ga0194116_10006479_pt1 | contig 12461 bp, 12 predicted proteins | sample TA2MahsurfametaG_4_FD_148617 | JGI IMG/M metagenome (GOLD analysis project Ga0194116, IMG submission 148617) | Freshwater microbial communities from Lake Tanganyika, Tanzania - TA2015008 Mahale S9 surface | ecosystem: Environmental > Aquatic > Freshwater > Lake | place: Tanzania: Lake... | reverse complement strand
TACTAATACAATTAATAAAAAATAAAAAAACTGCCAATTATTAGAACCGAAAAATAGAAAATTAAACTTGCGAATAAATATCATCGATTTTCTATTAATAGAAATTTTATTTCCCAAATATTAAAGTTTTATTAAAGGATAGATGAAAGGAAATATAAAGTTCTGGTATTATTCTTTGGAAAAAAAGTCGAAAAGATTAAAAAAATTTTTTATTATATTTTTTAATTTTTATTTTCTCTATTCTATTTTTTGATTTTCGGTCAAGTTGGTAAGTAAATTTTGAAATATATTTTAGAAACGCCATTTTGTATAAAATAAGTTATTCACTGAAGCAATTAAACCTAAATTTAAATATAATTTTTTCCTTGAAATTTATTAATTCCACTAAAATTTTATCAGTAACCTTGGTATATTTTTTATTAAGTTTCTTTATTTAAAATTCAATCCAATTCAGCACAAAGACTTTTATTTTATTTAAAAATTGGGTTTTTTAAGAAATCGTAAACAATCTTCATATCTTCTAACTTTATATTAATACTATTACAATAAAAAATAAACAATTTATAAAGAATTTACTTACACAAAATTTATTAATAAAAATTAAGATAATTAATGAATGAAAAACAAAATTATTCAAATTTTATAAATTCTTTTGAATTAATTTGTGTTCTGCAAATCGGGCAAGAGTCTATTTTATCTGAACAATCAACACAAACGCATAAATGATTACATGGATTGATTAAAATCTGAATTTGGTTAAAATAACAGATAGAACAGACTTTTTTATTATTGGATCGATTTTCAAACATCTTTTCATTTAATACTAAAAATTTTAAAAATGGAAAATTTCAAAAAAAGAAAATTGCAATTTTCATGAATAAGCTCATAAATACTTTTTTGTTTTCGATTATTTATAATCCCTAAAGTTAAATTCAGCTTTTTTTTTAAATTAATTAATTCATTGTAAGAAAGATTATCTATATTGCGATGATCATAAATATCATGCATTTTTTGAATTTTAAACTTTTCTTCTTTTTTTTCTGCCAAAATTTTTTCAAGTTCGGAAATTTTTAGCTGCCTATTTGAATCTAATTCGAAATACTTTTTTTCTAATTTCTTGAATTTTTCTTTTAATTTGATGATATAAAAATTGTTCTTTCTGCATTCTTAAATAATTTACTCAGTAAATTAACTTTATTAATAAATAACAACAAAATATAATTCATTATTTAAAATAAATTTTATTTACCAAATTTTCGCAGATTGATTTAAAATAAGGTAATATATTGGGCATCATTTTTTCATTTTCAATTTCAGTTAATACAGTAAAATCTTGTTCTGAAATTTCATAAGTTTCATCATCTATTTCAATTCTTTAAAGTTAAAAATAAAATGAATTTAATATTATAGATAAATTCATATTTTAAAAGATTTTTAATTACTTAAGTTTTTTAAAATAGGAATCTAAATTCAAGCAGTTTATGTTTTCTGAATTATTCTGTTTGTTTTCTTCACATATATCATAAGAATTTGAAGATATTGAATTTTCATTGGTTATATTATTGTTTTTTGAATTATTAATATTCATAAAATTATCGCTCATTATCAAAAATGTAAAATTTAAAATTCATTTAATTGCTTATTTTTATAATTAAATATTTAAAAAATTAAAATGAGATTCCTCTTTTTTTTATATTAAGAGTAAAAAATTAAAATAAAAATCCTAGTTTAATTCTGTGAAAAATATTTATTATGTTTTGCTAATGTTTAATTAAAAAAATTATAATATATATTGTCTATTCTTCTTATACTTTACTTCTATAAAATAAAGAAAAAAAAATTTTTAACTGAAATAATAAATATAATATAAGCTATCAAAAAGGAATAAATAATATTTTGATTAAATTCTATTTTCTTAATCCCTGATAAAAATTATTATTATTATAATTACTATTGGCCTGATTTACATATTCATTTAAATCTCGATTTTGTCGATTATAATTTAATTGACTATTCATATATTGGCCTATATTTTTATCATTTTCCTCTTTTTCAATATTTTCTTTTCTTTGAATATCTTCAATTTCCAATAGATTATTATTTACCTCAACTTCTTTATCTCTCTTGTTAATTTCAGTATAGATAACTTTTTGATTTTGAGTGAGGTTAAAATTTGTAGGATTGACATAGTTTGTATTTACATTTTGATTGTTATTGTCTTTATTATTGGAATCAATATTATTAAGTATTTTATTTTTTTCAATTTGTTTGTTTTCAGGATCTTCAATTTCTTCTTCTTTGTCTTCTTCTTTTTTTTCTTCATTATCCCCATTTTCAGATTCATTCTCAAGTCCGAAAAATGATGTCATTATTTTTTCGTTATTATCAGAATTATTGTTTTTAATTGTTTCTTTTAATTCTTTAAAAACTGCTCTATCTACTTCTGTAATTAATAGTAAAAATACGAAGTATTTAAATGAACAGAAAAATTTTCGAGGATGAAATGGACCATAACTTAATAAGATCTTTGTTTTTAAGGCGCAGATTACTGGTAAGAAGATAAAATAATTGAAAGAAATCGAAATTGACACCATAATAACCCAGAAAATAGCTTTGTTTTCACCTCCTTGATTTTTAAGCCTTGTTATTTTCCAAGCTGTTATGTAAGTTAAACCAAGGAGTAAAAGTATAATAATTGTTACTTTTATTATAAACATTAATTTAAGATTTTTATCTTTTTCGACTAATCTTGGTATATATGCATTCGACTTTATAAGTGGAGTAGCTAACAAATTTATAAATTTAAAAATTTAATATAATTTTATTATTATCCATTTTGATTGTCTTAAAAATTTACCCCTAAATTTTATTTTTATTTTTTTTAAATTAAAAATTAAAAACTTTACTGTCTGTTTCAAACATCTTATTTAGATCTTTGTTTTCTCGATCTTCTCCTTTTTTCTCAGCATCTTTCTCGGCATCTGCTTCTTCTTTTTTATCTTCGTTTTCTTGATCAATTTTAGCATAAATTTCTTTTTCTTCTTTGTTCTCTTCTTTTTTATAACTATTGGAAATTGGAACTTCTTGTTCTTTAATTAATTTTTGATTTTGGCCACTGTTATTAATAGAGTCATTATTAGATTTCAAAACTTCATTATTGGATGAATTATCTTTGCTTGATTTTACAACTACCTTAATTTTTTCACTCTCAACAGGTTCAGCAGATTCTTCAGGTTCGGTATTACGTAAATCATTAAGTTTTCTAAAATTTTTGTAATCCCGATAACCATCTAATAATAAAAATGTTATGAAAAATATATAAAATAAAGTAGGTTAATAGATAAAAATAAAAAAAACTTGAAAAAACAGCTTTTTCAAAAGATTTGAAAATTATAAAAAAACTTATAAAATTTAGAAGACTCTTTATTAAAAATAAATAAAAAAGAAATAAAATTTTAAAGAATTATTCACATTTCAATTCCATTTCTTTTATGTTCGAATCTCTTCCATTAAGTAGCATTTTGAGATCAAAGAGTAGATGCTCTCGATCTTTTAAAATATCATTTTTAGATTCTTTATTTTTCTTTTGTTCATTATTTTGATGCAATTTTGCTCTGATTTGAAACATTCTTACTTCATAGTTTTCAACTTGTCCATTTAATCTCTTTGAATATAAGGGGGCAAGATCCTCTGGTAAAATATCATGTTTTTCGTTTATAAATAAATCACTTTTAACATTTAAAATTATTGAATTAAACATTCTATTGAAATTTAAAAATGCTCTTTTTTTCCTATAAGCTATTTGATACTGTTGACTTTTCTCAATTGGTAAAAGCTGTCTCTTGGTCATATCTTGCATCTCGATATTTATATTTTGATTTTCTTTGTAATCAAAATTACTAGATTTATTATTGTTCAGTATTCCTTGATTATTTAATTGTGAAACATTATTTGAATAATATTCATTTAAATTATTAAGTTTATAAGCGAAGTATTTTTGCCCTAAGTTAGCCGTTTCAACACAATTATCTGAAAATCTTAAAGTTCCTTCATCATATTGAAAAAGCCATTCATTTAATCTCGGGTATAAAAACATTACTAAGCCAATTGGAATTGCCAGAGTTAAGCTTGTCGTAATCTAATTTATTTAAAAGAATTTGTTTAAGGCGAAAATATCTTGAAATTTTTCATACTAAGTCATTTTTAATTTATACGCTCCCATTTTTTATTCAATTTTTTAAATTAAACACAAGGATTTGAATTGTTTTTTTATTAAATTTAAATAGGATTTAAATAATACTCAGCTAAATCTAACTTTTAGTATTAAAAAATATAATTTTTAAAGTTTATTAAATAGAGGGATTTTGAAATTATTAAAGTAAAAGGTATTTAAATTACTTCTTTAACCCAGCTACCAACCCAAAAGTAGATTGTTTTTCTTGTTGCTTTAATCTGAATATCCCTTAATTCTACTTGATTTATAATTTCTTGTTCTAAAATTATTTCTTGTTTGAAAAAACATAGGACAATTATAATGTACACTCTCACAAGAAGAATTAATAATCTATTTGCTCTGAGAAAGTAAAATTCACGGAAATTCATAAGATTATAGAAATCATTAGAATACTAAGAATTTTATTATTTTAATTAAATATTTTAATTAGTGATTTCATAAAAATAAAATACTTTTAAAATTCTCGCATAAAGGTTCGAGAATGTCATTTGTTTTATTGCTGAGGAACTTTCATTTAAGCTTTTTCTTAATTCATCGTAGTATTTCTTCTTATTTACAGCAACGCTAAAATGAGTTAATTCTTTCCTGTCCTTGAAATACAAATAAGTAGAAACAAATATCAATGATCCAAGCATAAAGCCCATTGCGCCCATACCCCAAGGATTTACTTAAAATGAATTTAAATAAAAATGTAAAAAAATAATAAAATTAAATATTTACCTATGCTATCCGATGTTTGAGGAAATTGAATATGTTGTCTATTGTACTTAAATTTTGGATTATAAGCAACTGAATAGTATCCAGGACCATCACATTCACATTGAATTAAATTATTTTTAAAATCAAACCAAGTATTACATTTATAATCATATATATAGTGTAAGTTTTTAATTTCATCAATATCATAACTAATACTTACACATGATGTGAAATTTAAAATTTTGGCTGAATATTTTTGGCTGAGTGTGAAATTAATCACTACAAAATTGCTATCAACATCTCCAATTTTCTCATTAATTTGATATTCTTTTTGTCCATCATAAATCGGATCAGTTGTTTCATTTTGAGCAGAAGAGTTAGTAGAGTTATTTATAATTTGTGAACTATTTGATATAATACTGTTATTCAAACTTTTATTTGATTGACTTATATTTTTTGGTAAAATATCAACAAATGTGACTTCTATTATATCAGAACTTACACAATACCAGTTATCATCCGTGTAATTAGAAGGCTCGGTTATTACTGGATTCCAATCTGTGTATTGTTTTATTATTAAAATAAAATCATTTGCAAAAGACTCAATAATTTTATTTGGAATTGTTATTGATAATTTTTGTAAATCGGAAATAGGCTTAGTTCCATTAATATAAATATTTGAATAATCCCCAAAAAATACAGGACTTTTGCTATTATAAGGATTTAGCGATTCATCATTAGAATAAATAATATCATTTTTTAAAAACTTTGTATCAACTGTTAAACCAAAAATATTGACGTTATTTAGGTTTGCTAGTTTATATGATCCTTTTGTGATTTCTCTAAAAGCTTTCATAAGTAATATCTTATAATTTTCCAAAATTGTTAGATCAACTTTAGCTAATTTTATGTTGGAAGGGTTAATATTTAATAAATTATCTAATGCCCTCAAGTAATTGTTACAATAGAATAAACTAAAATTAAAGTCCTCACCTAATTCAGAAGCTATTGACATTATTTTATTCACAATAAAATTAAATTTTTCTGAAATTTGAATATAGCTTTGGAATTTTAAACTTATAGATTCGAGGATTGTTCCAACTTTTTCATTATTAAAATGAATAATGCCTTTAGAATTAGTTTTATTTGTATTAACCACTGTATATAATTTATCCAATATTTTCCTTGAAAAAAAATCAGCAGTATTATTTGCTAATTTATGATTACGGAGATTCAGAGCATAGGCTTCCAACAAATTTAAGGCATTTTCAATATCATAAGGAAAAATATTATCAATTTGGTTATAATCGACTAATGAATTTATTTTGACTGTTAAATTCATATATGTTTCCACATTTGAATTAGAATTAGGATCATAAAAACACTTTACTTTTATACTATCAGTTATTGGCATCAATCTTAAAGTTAGTTGGTTTGGAATATATTCTTTATTTATTATCCATAAATATTCTCCAAAAATATTTCTATAAAAATACTCATATCTAAAATTTTTTCTATTAGGGTCTTCTTTAAAAATAAAATTGCTTGCAATTAGATTTATCCTAGTATCACTCAAAGTAAGTGAATATTGAGGATATGCATCTAACCTTCCAATTGAAGGTGGCTCAGGAATTGATATCAAAAAATATTTTGATAAGGTTTTTTGTGCTAAAGTATTATTTCTATAGAAAATTGTACACGTAAGATTAAAGTTTCCTGAAACTCCATCAAATTTTATTCTATAATCTGGAAGCGAATAGCCATTAATTGAATTTACTAGTTTCGTATTAAGATCCCATTTTATTTGAATGTTTTCTTTTATGACAGTTGGAAATATATTGTTCTGAAATACCATTCCGATATTCAATTCATCATTGTAAGACAAAACACTGGAGTTTTTAATTGTAAAATTGAAATAACTATTAAAATTCGGTTGACTATATACTATAAAAAAGCCTCTATATGCAGCTTTAGATACTCCTCCTGCAAGAACTTGTACTTTAACATCATATAAAGAATCAGTTTTTATATATTGCTTGTCAGTGATTGCTTTTAAATCAGATGTAATTAAAGGCTTGTTAATTCTGATATTGCAAGTTTTAAAAGGAACCCATGAAGGACATGTCCAAATATATTTCATTGTAGCACCATAACTAGGAGCAATATTAGCGCTGAATTTTTCCAAGGAAAAACTCAAAACATCATCAATGTAAAAAGTAGTAATTTTCCCACCATTAACTGAATACTATTAAATTTAAATAATTTTATTTAAATTTTTTTTAAAAAAATTTATTTATTTTATTAGAAGAAAAGTAATCTTCTTTAAAATTAAAAATATATATAAAGTATTTAGTTACACTATAATAAGAATATAAGAAATGATTACAGTTATAAATTCAACTACTAATTGATCTTGGCTTAGAATTTGTGTTTGATTTTCATTATATAAAAATAAAGAAAAAGTCTGGTTTTGTGGGATATAAAATTTTGAAGAATCTAAAAACAAGGACTTTCCATCTTCCTTAATCATTAATCCCTCTTTTATAGTAGATATCCATTTTAAAACTAATGGTCTATTGCAGTCATTTAAATCAACATTTAAATTGAAATCAGTTCCATCCATAAAAAAAAATGGAGTTCTATTCTTAATTACTGCACTTGGTATGCATTGAGCTTTAAATTTATTCAATGTAATCAAAAAATTATATAAACAATCAAATGACTAAATTTACATATAATATTGTTCGAACAATCACCTTTTATTTCAATTGCCATTTCAGGTGTACAAAAAGCAACACATGAGTTTTTATATAGAATGAAGCCTTTTTTGCATGAAATACAGCCATTAATATTATCGCATTTATCACAAGTTGAAGGACAAGAACCTAAATTTTTTTATAAATATAAATTGAAGAAATTTAGAAAAATATAATTATAAGATTAATTCTCCCTACCTTGACACATCTTATTTGTTTCATATTTATAAATAGCAATTTGATTGTTTTGACACACTGGATAACATATTCTATTTGAAATATCTATAAAAGGATTTGGCTCAGTACATTCAATACAACCATTACTCGAACCAGAAAAGCAATGTAGACAGTTATTATCACAAGCTATTAAAAATTGATTTATTTATTCTTTTTAAAATACCTGAACACATTCCAGATTTAGAATCATAATACTCATCCTCATTGCAGCCAGTAGGAAAAGGATTATTATCATAACCCCATAGATAACCAAAAACATTTGAAATAAATACCATATTAGAATTTCCTCTATTTTTTAGATATCCTTCTGTTAACTTTAAAAATAGAAGCAAATCACTAGGTGCTTTTAAATAATCTTGCCTAAACATTGAGATTAAGAATTTTATAAATAAATAAAAAAAACTACTTTTTTTTTATAAAGATTATATAAAGATTTGATTTATTGATTAAAATTTTTCCTTACACATAATTAATCGAATTTAGTTCATCACTTGTGAGATATCTGTCCCAAACCTTGATGTATCTATATTGAATTTTCGAAAAATAATTAAACAAAATTATTAATTGAGGAATTCTGCTTTCATAGACTATCATTGACTTTGCAATTTCATTATTTATAGAGATCTGAATAAAAAAATTTTTAAAGGAATTTGAATAAGATAATCCGATAGAATAAGGAATCCAATTGCTCTCATAAACACTTTTTGGATTCGCAGTGGTATAATTTATTAAAATTGGGAAATAATTTGAAAAAGAAAATAGATAATTAAAATTCGAGTTTCTTAAATAATAGTTTCCAAAAGTTGAATTATAATTTATTAAATAAGGATCAATAAGAGAAATCGGTTTTTCAATTGTAGAACTAACATCACCAAATTTGGCCCAAAAATTATATGAGATTCCTGTATAGTCGTAGATATTATTAGAATAATATTTGGATAAATCTATTTTCATAATTGTATTTTGAGAAGCAAGCATTCCTTTAGGGCTTGGAATACAAACGTTGTTAACAAGAGTATATCCATAATTACAATCAGAGCACTTATTGCTCGGGCAATTTAAACAATTAGCAATACAAGCTAATGAAAATTATCATATTTAATTTCGATTCTTATTAAGAGAATCAATAAAGATAAAAATATATTGGTAGAAGTTTGTTTTATTAAAAAAACAAAGAATTTAAGAAAAAATAGAAAGATTTTTAATTTTAATTAAGATACGAGATTGAATTAATTTTATGAATAAAAAATAATTGTTAAAATTAAAAATCTTACGTAAACAATTATAATCTCCCCAAGAAGCTTTTAAACTATAATATCCAGGAAAACAAGTACATTGACTTGAAAGTGGAGCACATGGACAGCTTATAAATGGTCTATAGTTACAAGTACTATTTCCTGCAATATTAATTTTATTGATTTTAATAGTTAAATTATTGATTCCCCAACCGCAGTCAGTATTAAAGGAGCAATCACTATCAGATATAGCTTGGATTCTTAAAGTTGGATTTTTTTTATTAATAGAATTTTTGAAATAATCGTTATTATAATATGTAAAATTTAAAAATTTTCGATAGAATGTGGCTTTCTCATTGCATATTATAGTTTCTTCTATACTTGCTGCAGTATTTGTATTTCCCCAAATAAAGTTATTATCCAAAAAGACTTTAACAATAAAATTTGCAATGTTTTTGAAAAAATAAATATTAAAAGAAAAATCGATTTGAAAATAATCGAAATTAGGCAACTTTTTGATAAAATCCACCTTTCTTTCATAAAATCCATATTTTTGGAGATTATAATTTCCTAGAACTTTCGTGTATTCACATATTTGAATATCATTTTGATTATTGAGCTGTCTAAAATTACTCTTCCAAAGAGATGCGTCAAAATTTTCAGAATCCAAATCATTTATGTAAAAATAATTTATAGCTTTTTTTTTACCTTGTAAGCATTGAAGAACAGGAGAATAAACATCTGAAACTTTTATAAATCCATTTTGTTCATCGCAAATACAACTAAAAGAATTTAAACTATTTTTTAAATTAAGTTGGTTCATTCTCATTCCAATTTTACAGTTAGTACAATCAAATTGAGTATAACCAATACATTCTGCACAATTATTATGGCAATTATAAAAATTATAATTTAAATTGTGTACTCCCCAAAAATTATTAAAATTGTTTTGTATTTTTAAATAGAAAATCTTCTGATTATTTTGTATATAAAAGACCACATTATAATGTTTATAAATCTTTTTAGATGGCTGATTATCCAAACAATTGAATTGCACAGCATTGCTTGAATCAACAAATTTTAGATACTTTATTTGTTTTGTTTCAAATTCAGTTATTTCATATTCATCGTTGAAAATTATTTTAAATGGGAAAGATAAACTCAAATCTTCATCAGTAATTAATTCAAGATTTACTTTAACTTTATAGAAGTTTAAATCTTCAGCATTTATTATAAAATCTAAATATACATTGGGATCTGCTTGATCCAAAATTTCATATTGATTGGTTGTATAATTAAATTTCTTTTTCGTTCCTCCTCCAAGTATTTTCCGACTATTTTGGCAATAATAACTCGAAAATTCTATATTATTTTGAAGAATTGTAAAAGTTTGAGTAACATTATTATTTTGAATCCCATTTGAAACAAGGAGGATATTTGATATTGCTACACAAGGATAAAGAGGATGCTGAGAATCACGATTAAAACCTGCTCTACAAGCACATTTTCCATTTTGCAAAACGGCATTAGGATCTAAACACGAATTGCAAGCATCTATAGCAGGAGAAGAACAAGTTGCACATGTTTTATGACAAGGAGAAAAATAAAATTTAAAATTTGTTAATGCAAAATTATTGTTTTTTCGAGAAGGCATTGCAGTTGCTATAAATGTAATATTCGCAGATTGAGGATTATCTGATAAACTTGAATAATCAAATAAATTAACTAAATAAAGTATGGAACTGTTAAAGTTACAGTTATTTTGAATACTTGAATCTGAAATACTCAAATCTAATGGATTTGATTTTGATGAGGTAGCAACAGCAAGTCCAGCATATGTACTATTCCAATTAATAAATGCCATTGAAAAGCTTATTTTGTAATTACTATAAGGAACATAATTATAATTAAAGCCTTGTGGTTGAAAATCTTTGAAAATACTGTTATCATTGAATTTTATAAATTTCGAAAGGGTATCTCGATCTCCAAAGTTATTTGGACCACCAAAAAAAACGGTAGAATCATCAGGACATTTATATTTGAAATTAAAAGGTGTCACTGGATATGTATTCCAGAACCATAAATTTGTTAAAAATTTTGAAGAATAGTCTTCCTCTAAAACCAACTGGTATTTTTCTATAAAGTTAAATAAAATGAATTTTAAAAAGTTTGAAATTAAATGAATAAATTAATAAAATTATAAAAATATATGTAAATAATTCATTAATTTAAAGGAAATGAATGAAAATAAATATAAAATTTAATTAATTCAATTTGAAGAATTTCATTCAATTTTTAATCCAATAAACATTTTGATAATCAAAATAAAAAGAATTTTAATAAATTATATTTATATCGATATTTATACCTTTACAATTGATTTTTTTATCATCATCAGCAAAATCGTAAAATTCTAAGCTGGAACTCGCATCGCAACTACAAACACCAGATTTGAATATCATTTTTTTACCACAGTTTAAACAGATATTGTTATTACACATAGAGCATTTTTTCGGACATGCTTGTTTTATTAATTTAATCCCACTAATTGCCCAATCAACATCAGATTCTGTTTCAAGATTACTTGAGATTGTCAACTGAATAGGCGAATATTGCGAAGTTTTTTTATTTATAAAAATCAAAGAAATATTAAAAATCATTACTGGTTTATCGCAATATGTTGAAATTACAGGGGGAAATGTATTGTTTTTTAAATATTTTAAATTTATTCTTTGGCTAAGTTCATCATTTAAAAAGAAATCAATAGAATCATCATTATTTACAGATAAAAAATCTGTGTTTACAATCAAATTCATATTTATTCCCAAAGTTCCATAGTCTTCATAACTTAAATAATTTGTAATATTTCCATATCTGAAATATCCAAATAATATACCTTCTTTACATTTCCTCAAATAAGTTAAAGGAGTATTAGGGAAATATTTTAAATTCATTATAAAATATTTGAAATAATTCTCTGATTCAAAATCATCAGTTAATTGAACCAAATCTCTAAATTGATCAGTGGATAGATAATTGTAAATTTGTTTTATCAAGAGAATTAAAGTAATAAGCAAGGAAAATAAAATTCTCATTTTTTAATTTTTAATTTATTATTATTTTATTATTCATTAGATAACTTAAAAAAATAAATGATTTCTTGAACTTCATTTTAATTTATCCTTTAATAGTAAAATTTTGATATAAATTCGTATTTCAGATTTTTAATATGAAATTTTAAATTATAAATAAATAAAAGATTATATTATGATTTTAAAAATGGGGATTGGGGATTGGGGA
>Ga0194116_10006478_pt1 | contig 12462 bp, 18 predicted proteins | sample TA2MahsurfametaG_4_FD_148617 | JGI IMG/M metagenome (GOLD analysis project Ga0194116, IMG submission 148617) | Freshwater microbial communities from Lake Tanganyika, Tanzania - TA2015008 Mahale S9 surface | ecosystem: Environmental > Aquatic > Freshwater > Lake | place: Tanzania: Lake... | reverse complement strand
AATCCCCAATCCCCAATCCCCAATCCCCAATCCCCAATCCCCAAAAAAATAAATTAATTATAATTTTTGAAGTCAAATCAAAATTATTTCAAAAATCTCTATTTAAAATAATATTAATTAAAGGAATTAATTTTAGTTTTTTATCTATAATTTTTTTTTCTAAAATTTAATCAATGCAGTTTTACTCATTGTTTATAATTTTAAAAATTATCTTTAGAATTTCTTCTTTAAAATTGAAAGAAAAGATGAAATTAATTGAGAAAAGTTCACAGCCCTTTGTTTCATTTACACCAATTGAAAAATCGAATACTTTACCTTTTAATTATCGAAATGAGGATAATAGTAAAAGATTATTTTGAAAATTCACATATTTAAATTTAAGAAATAGAGTTCCAATTTCCAATTATTAAAAAAGGAGAAGAAGACAAACCTTTGATTAAGATAATCCCACTTGAGAATAGAAAAATGAATCCAGTTGAGTACAGTAAATTTTATTAGATAATTTACTAAATTTTATTTTAAATTCAACAAATAACAGCAGTAGAATATGAATAAATCAATCAAACTAATTTTTTTATCTTAATTTAAATAAATATAATTATAATATTTATATTTTTAGCTATTAAAAAACAAACGAGTCCAGAAAATTTAATTTCTTCTTTTTCAACTCATCCTTTAGTCCATATTGACCCTCCAATTAAAACCTGTGTTAATTGTAATGTATGGTAATTAATTTAACTATAAATAATGTAGATCCCAAAAATTCAAAATAGTTTACAAAAAGTTTATAATCCTGTTCCAGTTATGACTCATTATAATATGCCAGTTTATCATCATATACCAATAAATGAAGTAATTAAAAAATATATTCCAGTTTATTATCCAATACCTATTGAACATAAGATAAATATTCCTGTAAAAATTCCAATAAAAATTCCGCAAAAAGTAATTCTTTTTTTATAAAATAAATATGTTTTTGGATAAATGAATAAAATCTCTTTTAAGACGTGTTTCTTAATTCCCAATAATTAAATGATTATTATAAAAGAGAATAAATTTTATAGGTATTAATTCCTCAAGCAGTTCCTTATGGAGTTAAAGTTCCTGTACCTGTTCCTTATAAAGTTGAAATTCCAAAATATAAAGAAATAGAAATTAAGAAACCTTTATATGTGAAAATTCCTGTTTATGAGCATATTCCAATATATCATCATTTCTTAGTAAAAGATAAAGAAAATCCGAAAGATGATGAAACGAGTAAGAATCGAGATAGAAATGATTCGGAAGAAGGGAATGAAGAAATTGAAGAGAATAATAATTAAAAAATAAGAAATTATATAACTTTTTAAATTAGAGAGCTTAATAAAAACAAAATATGATTGTGAGAAAATTAAAAAAAATCTCATTATTCAACTTAAAGAAATAAAATTGCCAATTTATATCTTAAAAAATACAGTTTAATTAATCTCATAAAAGCACATTTAATTGCATTTCATTTTTGATGAATGATATTTTAAAACTAAGAAAATGACTAAAATTTATTAATTTTTTAAATAAATTGAATTAAATTTAATAATAATTTTATAAATAAAAATCAATACTCATATAACAATATTCTGAAGATATATTCAATTACTATTTAAAAAAATTTTTATTTATTTATTTTTAGATTTTTTAAAAATAATACGTAAATAATTATTAAAAAATTTAAGAGTTTTTTTAATTTTATTAAATAAAAAATCTTTTAAACTTAATACAGATTAAAACCTATAACATATTTTGAAATAAATTTTAAACAAATTATTAATCGTTTTACAAATTAATTCTTTTTAAAAGTAAGTTTTTGCCAAAATTCTAAAAGTAACTTTGCTGTTGCAGCATTCCTCTAAATTAAAATTAATTAATTAAAATTGGAGATTTTCTTTAAAAATTTATGGAAAGGAAAAAAATTTATAAAAACTTTTGAATTTTAGATAAATTAAACTTGTAAAGAAATATACAATTTTATTTGATTGTTTCATTCTATTATAAATTTCTGCAGAGAAAGGTAATTTATCTCTGGAATTTTGAGAATTAAGCCAAGGATGTTGTAAAATTTCATTTGCACTTAGCCTTCTTTCAGGATCCAAAACAAGTAATTTTCGAATCAAATCTTTAGCATCTTCTGAAATGTTATCCCAAAATGGGGAAGGAAAATCATATCGAGCATTCAAAATTTTGTTCCTTGTCTCTGTTTGATCTTCTTCAAAAAAAGGATGAAATCCACAAAGCATTATATAAAGAATTACACCTAAACTCCAACAATCAACTTTAAGGCCATGTCCTTGGGAACTTAATACTTCAGGTGCAAAATAGCCTTCGCTACCACAAAAAGTATAAAATTTTTCACTAGCATCGCTTATATACCTTCTTGAAAATCCAAAATCTGATATCTTAATAATTGAATTTTCTCCAGTTGTTTTGTATAAAAGATTTTCTGGCTTGTTATTTTTAATTTTAATTTAAAAAAAGTTTAAATTTTATAAAATAGTAAAATAATAATTAATCGCTTGAATGAATTAATAAATTGACTATAAATAATTTGACAAAAAGAACTTTTAGCAGATATTAGTTTTTTGTTTTTATTCGATTTTAATTTTTCTTTTATTTTAATAATTTGATTTATATAAATAAAAATTTAATCTTGAAACTCTTCATAATAAAAAATTGAAGACTATTTACTTTCAAATCTCTATGAGCAATACCCATTTCATGACAATATCTAATAGCATCTACTATAGGTCGAAAATTATCAGCTGCTTTCTTTTCATCGTAATGTTTATATTTGCTTAATCTATCAAACAGCTAATATTTTTTTTTATTTAATATATGAAAATCTAAAAAAACTTATTAATCCAACAAATGTAATTCAATATTGAAAAAATAATACTTCTCCCCCATTCATTATCTCAAAAACAATAAGTTGAGCTTCATCATAATCATATACTTCAATTACATCAACAATGTTTGGATGATTAATTTTTTCAAGAATTTTAACTTCTCTTTTTAATAGTCTTAATTGTTCTGGTTCTAAAGAAGAACTAAAATTTTTCAATTTATTATCATTCTTTTTTTTTCAGAAAAAAAAAATGATGATAATTATTTAGAAAAAATTAAATTTTACGTATCAATAAACTTAATTGCATATTCCTGTCCTGTTTCTATATGGATTGCTTTTCTCACCACTGCAGTCAATCCTTCTCCTAAAATACTGTCTTCATCTATTGTATATTTTTCTTCAATATCAACATCTCTATGTTTTGGGATTTGATTCATTTTTAAAATTCTTAAATTAAAATTTTAAAATAAATTCGATTATAAAATAACTTAATAATATTTAATTTTGATTTTTATAAAATATTGAATTTGTTTTGAGATTAACCATTAACTTATTAATATAAAAATATTTGCTTAGATAAAAATAAATTTTAATTAGTTAAGAAATTTATATTTAAACTTCGTAATAAAATTTTAAGTTGAAATAAATTGCCAATTTTTTTATTTACAAAGAATTATTAGTATAAAAAACATTTTTCAATATCAATAAAATTTTTCAAAATTAAACAACTAAATATAATATATAAAATCCCAACATAAAACCAACCATTTCAAAGAAGATTTCAATAAACGAAGAAGCGCCTTCAATATCACACAAAATAGTATTAATTGATAAGTATAAGAATGTCCCTGTTGCAAAAGAAAGTGTGTTTAAAATATTGGCTTCTCCAATCATAAAACCTATTTAAATATTTTATCTTAAAAATATTGAAAAACAAAATATTAAAGATTTAATAAAGATTTTTCAATACTTAAATAAACACCGAAAAATGCGCCAATAGCTGTAAAAACTTGAGTACTTAAAGCTTTGACTTTCCCCATCTTTTGTTTTAATAGAAAAGAAAAATCTCCTACTTCATGAGGAATTTCATGGAAAAATATACTCAAAGTTAAAGTTATTCCCAATTTTAAGCCTAATTTAAATCATAAATAAAATTATTGAAATAAAACATTATATTCATTTAAAATAAAAATATTACTTGTTCCATAAGCTGCTCCTAAAGCTAAACCATCAGTTACATTATGAATGAAATCTCCAATAAAAGTTAAAATAATATTTTGTGAAATTTCAGGTCTTGGATCATTATCACCATATTTAGCAATGTCTGAAAATTCAAAAATTTTTAGATTTTTAAATTAAATCAAGAATAAAACTTTATGATTTTTTTATTTATTGAAGGTTGTGCTTTAAAATCTAAATATAATATTTTTCCAGATTAATTTTGAAATAATTATATAATTTTATTGTAAAAATATATAAAATTTAATTAAATACAATAAAAAAATTTTACTTAAATTATTTATTTTTATTCCAAATTTCCATTTTAACAATCCTATTACTTTTTCAATTACAAACATGAAAATTATTCCAAGTCCTAAACAAGTTTCTTTTTTTGTTAAAAACATAGTATTAATATTTTTATCGTGGTTCAAAAAGATTTCAGGAATATTGTGAAAAAATACATCACCTACCAAAGCCCCTGCTGAAAATGCAGACATTATATTTAATATTGATAAATTTTCAACATTGAATATCATAATTAAAAGGAATACAGGTACAGAAGCACTTGAAACAATAAATGCACCTATATATGCTTGTTGTTCTTTTGAAAAAGAGGCAAGATTATTTTCCAATATTTGAAAAAAAATAGACTTAAAAGATTCTAAATATAAATTATTTTTCATTTGTTTAAGATTGATTATTTTCAAACAATAAATTTTATAATAAAGAATTCTCTATTTTCTAAATACCATTTTTATTTTGATTTTCATCGATTGGATATTTTGAATTGGGATCAAAATATTGATCACTTGCATTTATTGATATGTTTTGACAAACATATTGTGAAATCAAAATAAAGATTAAATAAATTTCTAATCTAATAAAAATCAAATTTTTCTGATTACTATAAATTTTCATTTATTTTCTATGAATAAAATAATTGAATTTATTTATAAAAATTAATGATGTCTCAATAAAAATATTATATTTTAATATAAAGTTATGAAAAAAAACTTTAATTTTTTAATCAATACTGAGGAAAATTCTTGTTTTTATAGATGAAATTCAATTCGGATATTAAATAACCTGAAATTCTTAAGAAAATTAATCTATTTAAAACATTAAATTCTAATAAATTAAGATAGACTATGGAGAAAAATTTATATTTTAAATAAAATTAGATTTTTTTTCCTAAAATTAAGCTGAAAATAATATTTTTTATCGATGTTTTAAAGAATCTAACATTACTCTCTTGAGTATCTCCTCCTCTAATTTATTATTAGATTTTTCTTTATGAATTTTTTTATTAAAATGTTCTTGGGTATCAAATTCCTCTTCCTTTAAAAATTATAAATTAAAACAAAAGAATATAATATAAATTTAATAGGATTAAATTTACTATTAGATAATCATTTTGAAATTCCTCGAAATTGAAATTTTTAGCATTTATATTTTCGGTTTTTCTAAAATAAATTATTTTAATCAATAAAAATTGAAAAAAAAATTTGAAAAAAAATTCATACTTTGTTGTTTTATTATTTCCATTGTTCATCTTATTATTATAAATATTATTTTTATTTGATATTTTTTCTTTGTTTTCTTTTGTTCTATCACTTCCATAAGCAGGTTTTTTAGTATAATCTAAATTATTAATTTTTTCTTCTTTTTTGTTCATTTTATTTTGATGAAAATTTTTCTCATTTACAAAATTATCTAAATCCATTAAATCAATTTTGCTATTTATCTTGGATGCATCTGATTTGAAAATATTATTTATTTCATATATAGATTTATTAGGAGTATTTTTTCTCTCCTCAAATATAGGTTCTTTTTTTTCACTTTTATTATTCGTAAGTTTATTATGGTTTGAAGTACCTTTAATTATTTGATCAGTTTTATTACTATTTATATTATAATGTTTAGTATATGGAATTTCTTTTATAATTTTGTCATTTTGATAAGGTTTTAATGAATTTATTTTTTCATTTATATTAATTAAATTATTATTTTTATTGAGTTGTCCAGGATTTTCCTTTGGAATTATTTTATTTTCTTTTTTTTCACTGGCTGTTCCAGGCTTTAGTATTTGTCCTTTATTTGTTTTAACAGGCTCTGAAATTTTCTTTTTATTATCTAAAATCATGAAATTATTAATTTTATTTAATTTTACTGATTAGCTTTGCTTTGAATATAAAATAATTTTTATATTTTTATACATCATAAATTTAATTATTATTTGTACCTTTTTCAGTTGGATGGTTTTTATCTAGGTTATTAATCAAGTAATTTATATTATTGTTTCCTTCTCTATCCATGTTATTATGAACTTTTAAAGGTTTATTATTATTTTCATTTTTATGATGGATATTTAATTTTTCCTTTGCATTTTTATTAACTTGAATAAAATCTTCATCATTTAGTTGAGAATTATAAGGTGACTCATGTTTTTCATAAAATACATTAAATTTGGGTGATTCAATTTCATTATTAAATTTATTGTGATTAAAAGCACCATAATTAATTTCTAAATTAGAATCTTGATTTTTTAATTTATTTATAGATGGATTTGACAAAATTTTATTCGATAAGTTTTGTTCTTTTTTTTCTTTGTTTATTACATATCCTTGAGATTTTGGTAATTGATTATTTAAATTAGGATTATTACCTTTATTTATATTTATTTTATTATTTATATTATTCAATTTATCAATTTGAATGTTAATGTTTTCATTATTTCCTAATCTATTCAAACTTGCTAAATCCTTTTCAATTTCTTTTAATTTTTTATTATTTTCTTGATAATTATTAGAATTGCTTTTTTTATCGTTAGTAATTAACAAACTGGAATTTTTACCTTCTAATAATTTTTCATTGGCTGAAGATAATATATTATTTTTTTGATGATTATTGTTAATATCAAAATGATCTATATTATTTTTTGGAATTTCTCCTCTTTCTATTTTTCTTTCATTTGTATGTTTATTATTATTTCTCACATTTTGATTTTTAGTATTATTTATGTTCTCATTGACATTTTCAATTTTTTTATTTATTTTATTAGCTTTCTGATTAGAAGAAATATTGTTTAATTTATTGTGATAATTTTCATTTTGAATTGCTGTATCTTTACTATTTTTATGATGAGTATCTATGATAGAATTTTTTCCTTCATCTTTCTTAATCTTGGATATTGAATCATTTCTATGCAATATACCCATTTGATTAAGACTTGCTAATTGATTTATATAATCAAATAATTAAATCTTTTTTAATTTTTTCGATTTGATTAATTATTATGGAAAATAACTAATTTATTAAAGGAATATTATTCTCAAGAATATATTTTTTGTGAAAAATCTTAATAAAAGATAATTTACCAATTACTCCAACAGAATTTTTACCAGAAGCTTTTCTATTTTGTTTAACTTGAATTGAATTAAAATCAACTTGTTGACTTAAAGGTATATCTTCTGGATGACAATCAACAGAAATATGCATATTCATTTCTCGAAGTTTTATAAATTTATTACATCTAGAACATTTTTCTGTCTTTGAACCACAAAAATATTCATGATCATGTTTATCTTTTATAGGATAATCAGAGAAACAGTAGTTGCAATTAAATAAATTCAAATCACAATTTTTTATGTGATTTTGAATCACTTTTGGTGGAAATTCTTTTTTGCAAAAATTACAAATATCCTTTTTCAGACAAGTTTGCTTATGATTGTAAAATTCGACTCCTTGGAATTCTTCTTCACAAATATCACATTTACGTTTCGAGTGAACATCTTGAATATGATCTTCCTCTTCTTCTCTATTGATAATTTCGCCACATATATCGCATTTTTTAACATGCTGAACACAAAAGTTTTCATGTAATATCCATTTATTCGTAGGTATTTGCTTGTCACTAGATTTTAATATTTTAATTAAGGTATTATATAAATTAAAAATCAATCAATTAAAATTAATCTTATTTTTATTACCAATTTGTGCATAATTTAAAACTTTCTTCTGCAGTCGTCATTTATTAATTTTTATAAATTAAATTTATTTTTTAAAATTTTTTAAATTTATTTTCAAACATTAGAATATTTGTATAACAGAATTATAATAATCTTGAATCAAAGATTTAGAAAATATATTCATAAATAAAATCCGAAAAATAATTTCATAATAAGTTTAAAATTTATTAAAGAAAATTGAACCTTATATGCAAATCAAATTAATAGGTTTTATATAGGATTAATTATAGATTACTAATTTATATTTATCGGAATATTATTTAAATTTCAATATTTTCTGAGAAAGATGACATTTTTTGTAGATGTTTCATAAAAAAAAAAAAGTTATAATATTGTAAATTATTAATAAAAATGGATAAGGACTCAAAAAAGACGAGCAATAAAGACGAAGATAGAGCAAAAAAAGAATTAGAATTTATACCAAAAATTAAAGAAATAGAAACGAAATTTAGAGAAATTAAAATTAAAAAAGAGTATTATATTGAATTTAATCATTTTAAAATAAAATAAATAATAAATACTTAGCTTTTATTATTTCAATTAAAGTAATTTATTCGATAATTTTACGAATCTTTTCAAATCCTTGTGTGAAATTGGTTGTGAAAAAATAAAAACTTCAGAAGTAATTGAAGAATTGTATTTAACAACTGCTAGGATGATTGAGTTTGCACTAGCAGAAAAAGATTTTGATTTTCAAAAAATATTAAAAGATAATGAAAAATCTTACTTAATAAAATTTTATTATACCACATATGAGAGAATTTCACAAAAAAAAAATACTTTAACTTTAAAGCCAGCTAAAATTTATAATGCGCATTATAATCTTATTAATTCTAGTGGGATAGGAAGTGTTCATAGAGCATTATTTTCAATTCAAAAATAAATCAAAAAATTTTAAAGGAAAAAATTGTTAATTAATAATACATTTAGTCTTATAGGAAATTTATTTTATTTAAATTACTCAAGATAAAAAAGGAATCAATATATAAATAAATTTCTTAGAGAAAATTATTATAATTTATATGATTACGAATTTATTTATGAATAAAATCATTCAATAAAATTTCTAAAATTTTTTTAAAATGAACTCTTATTTTTAAATAATTTTTTCATATAATATTTAAAAAAAATGATTTATATATATCTTAAAATAAATCAAATATTTTTTCAAATTATGATATTATAGGAACCTTTTAAAAAATCAATCTTTTTTTGTAATGGGATTCTGTTACTTGGAGAATACAGATCATCCGTTTTCCTATATGAAATATGGCTCTTTGGAATGTCTATTGTTTGAATAAAATTATTCTAAAATTAAGAAATCATATTTATACAGTTTGTTGAGTACTCTCATATAATTTTAAATGCATAGGGGTAATTTTTTTTATCAATTTGTTCTCTTCGATTTGAATATTTAATCCATTTTTGACAGGTTTATTTATTGTATCATTAGATAGCAGATTAGTTTTTTTTGTCAAGGTTTTATTCGGGCTAACTAAAGCCAAGAAATTATTAGATTTTGTTTTTGTATTTGAGTTAAAATAATCTTTATTTGATGATTTTTTAATATTTTGATTGTCAGAAACTGGCCCTTCTGTTAGATCAATAAATACATTATTAGTTGAATGAAATTCTCTCATTCTCCTCAAATTTTCTCTAAAATTTAAACGAAACATAAAATTTGTAAATCATATGAAATAAAAATTCTTTATTTGTATATAAAGTAAACTGGTTCAAATAACTGAACTTTTTATAAAAATTCGATTATTAAATGAATAATTAAAGATTATTACCTATTTATTGGAGACTTCCCTAAAAACGTTTCGGCTGAATCTGTCTTAAACATTTTACTATTTTCTTTTTCTACAGGAATTTTTTTTTCATCTTTAAATACCTGCGACTAATAATATGGTAAGAAATTTTTATTTTAATTCTTAAAATAAAAAAAATAATTTAATAATATTTTGTAACCAACATACTGAATTTTAAAAAAATTTCAATATCATTATTTCCAAAAAAACATTTGATATACGATTTTATTTCCAAAAATATATTTTTATTTTTTAAAAAAAATTATAATTTTACTTTATTGAATATAAACATATTATTCTTATAAAATTTTCTTTCACTATTAACTCTACTTAAAGATTTTTCGACCTTTAATTTTTCAATATCTTCTTCCCATAATATTTTTTTATTTTCACAAAAAAATTCATTATTTAAAACAGGAAAAGGTTTTAATGAAGGACTTGGTGATAAGAGGTTTTTAGTACTATTAGGAGAAAACAAATTTTTATGCATTTGAAATAAATAAGATTTTGAAGATGCTGATTGGATAATTCTTTTATTAGAAATCTTTAAGTTATCAATATTTTGATTTCCGTTAATTTTATTTTTTAAATTTTTTTCAAAATAATTATCTTTATTTTTTAGTTTCTGAGAATTCAGAAGATTATTTATTTTATCATTTGGTTGATTTTTTTTATTCGAATCTATTTTAAAAATATATATAATATAAAAATTAAAATAAGCCTCATTTATTTTTTTTAAAGATCTTTGATTACCGTTAAATTTTCCATAAATATTTTTTGAAGGATTTAATTTACTATTGAAAGTGCTGTTTTTTGGAGTGCTAATCTTATTATGTAAAGTATGATTTGAAGGATTGGTATTTTTGAGAGCTGTATTTATTACCTTGAGAATAAATTTTTTAATAAGATATTCAAAATCTTAAAAAAAATATTTATTTGATTTTCGAAATTTAAAAATACATTTCCTTTATTTGTTTTCATTTTTGAAGAATTTTTTTAATTTATTTATATTAAAAATATTTTTCGAATTATATTATTCAAAAATTTTTTAGGATTAAATACTTTTCGTATTATCTTCTTATTGATATAAATAAATCCTGATAAAAATTTGTCTACTAAACCCAAATTATTGATTCATCTAATGAAATTCGAAATTTCTTATAATGAATTAATAAATACAAATAAAAAGTAATTTTTAATTTCGAAATAATTAAATACTCCAAATTTGCCGAAATACAATATTCATTTAATTCTTTTTAAGATCTTGTTTTTAAAAATTATCTAATATTCAAAATTTATATCGAAATAAATTTTTGAAATGAAATTATTTAAAGAAAATTTAAAAATTTTCCGTTTCTAAATAAGTTTAGTATTAGTTGCTTTTTAAAAACTTTTTTGACTTATAAAAAATAAAAATGGTCAATTAGTTCATACTAGGTCAATTGATAAAAAAGCTTTACAAGATCTTACTTATTATTCAAGAAAAATCTATTTCTCACATCTATTTATAATATAATATTTTTTTTCTGAATTAGAAAATATATTACAATTGATATGATTTATTCAAGCTATTTTAATAATTGAAATTTTCTTTGAAAGATTTAATTTAAATATATATGCTTATTTAGATGTTTGAAAATATATCTCCAAAAATTCTTTAAACTTTTTCTTTTTTATTTCATCTTTATTTATCTCATTTAATTCTAATTCAATAATTGGATCTTCTAAAGATTTATCAAATTGTATTTGAAATTCTCTGTTATTTTCTAATTTCCTAATATGAGGAAGATGCATATTAGCGTGCATATCCCCTGCCGCTTTTTTAGTCCTACTTGTGGTTGTGTAATTAATAGTAAATTCAGGTGCACTTTTATCACAATAATCAAAAGAATTTTTTAATTCACTTATTATTTCATTACTTTTCCTCCTCAAATCTGATACATTCCTTTAAAAATTTTTATCTCATAAAAAATTTGCATAATATCAAAAAAAATATTATTAGGATAATTATTTTATACAAATTGTCAAGGGAAAAAATCAAAATTTATTTAATAAAAAACAATACAATTTACATAAAAGAAATATATATTTACTCTGCCTGATGTTCAATTAATTTTGGTTTATCAAAGCACTGACTACATTGATACTCTAAATGTGCTGCTTTTTCAACATAAAATATTTTTTTGCATTTTGGGCAAATAAATTTTAATGTCTCTTTATCTTTTAACTTGGTTTCTAACTTTTTAGTCAAATCTTCAAAACGATCTTTCACGATTTTATAAAATTTATCATTTAATTCCCATTTAGAAGTTTTATATTTATTTTGTCTATTAATTTGAAATTTTTCTTCCTCCTCCTCTTCATTTTTTTTCTTTTTAAATTCAGAAGCTATTAATATTCCATGTTTTGACATCAATATAAGGCTTTGTCTTACCTGTGTATAAGTAAGATTTAATTTTTCAGCTAGAGTTTGTTCTTCAGCTTTTTCATGATTTAAATTGATTATATAGTTTAATATTTCATA
>Ga0194116_10006475_pt1 | contig 12469 bp, 15 predicted proteins | sample TA2MahsurfametaG_4_FD_148617 | JGI IMG/M metagenome (GOLD analysis project Ga0194116, IMG submission 148617) | Freshwater microbial communities from Lake Tanganyika, Tanzania - TA2015008 Mahale S9 surface | ecosystem: Environmental > Aquatic > Freshwater > Lake | place: Tanzania: Lake... | reverse complement strand
CCCCAAAACCCCAAAACCCCGGGTGTAACTTTCAATAATTTAATCTTGGAAATTAGTATAATTAGTTTAAGCACTTTCAACGATTAGCTAAGTCTCCGCAAAGTCTTATTGACAGGAGCAACTTCTTCTCAAGAATCTCCTCAGTCTCATAGCGAGGCAGGTCAATCTAGAACCAACAAGTATGCGCTTCAGGCAGGGAATCCGTACTGTTTTCCGTTACTTCAATCACATGGTTTTGCATGTCGGTGACGTCGATGGGCATACGAGCGCGTCCCCACACGAACTTGAGGTAGGCAGTCTAATCCTCCTCAGACATGCGCGAAAGCACATTCCAAAAGAACTTCACCACCTTGTCGTCTTTGCTACAGTGCTGGTAGTCAGTCTTTGTCTTCAATTTCTCAACATCAAGTGTCTTATTGCCTGCACAGCGATCTTCCACTTCTGACCAAGATAAGATGCTAACGATGTGCGGTGCGATGATCTGACTCATGCCGGATTAAATCCACTTGATCTGCTGGTGGCCAGCTTTGAACCTTCTTTCACAAAAGAGGGTGATGTATTCCTCGAGATTCGACTAGTTTACCTTCTTGTTATGGCCATTTTCGCACAAAGGAACTTCGATTCCGTTTTCCGTTATCGTAAAGCTCTGATCTACAATAGTCTCGAACTCTTACTGGCTAACGATATTTGCGGCTTGAGTGCGTAAAGTCTACAGCATCTACCAGTCATAATTGTCAATGGTCTTCAAGTCGCTTTGCTGCATAGGTTCATTAACGAGCTATTTCCAGAAAACAGGTGCGAAATTAAAAGGCATACATGATTTAGACCTGAAGGTATAGCCTAACAGAACGCCTAAGAACTAGAACAATTGCTAGTGAGTTGGCGTGATTGACTAATGGTTGACAACGTAGCAGTCCCGGTACTCACCGTTGTTGTTCTTATTGTTCTGCGACTTTACGATTAAGGGTATGACTCCGCTTTCCAATTCTTGAACCAAGTTTGTTAACAATTCACGGTAAGGGCCACCTGCATCGATACCATCCTCCCCCGTAAATTTAACAAACAACGTCTAGCTGTTTTGCTAATTCTGCTTCCAGTTCTCGTAGTTACCGGATTGTTATCTGAATAGTTGTCCAAATTTTGAAAATTCACCAGTGTTGTCAACTTTCCCACTTTCCTCGAACCTCATCGCCTTGCCTCTATCGATGATCACTGACTCTTAATTTGTGCCACAAGGCAACTACTCAACCAGCTACTTAACGATAATCGATTTAACAACTGATAGGATCAGGGGCTTAACATTCTAGAAAATACTGGATGCTGATGAATTGACTATCTTTTAGCCTTTGAAACCTTTATTCGGCTTCGTTACCATGTATGACTGCAGGAGGCTGAAGAAGTGGTTGAAGTACCAGATGAGCTGCAGTTGCTTCTCTTTGACTTAGTTGGATACTTTTTGCAGCTTTCCTTCATCTTTTTCCTCTTTAAAGACCATATCTTTTACGCTGAGCTTTTCCCAGCCCCCAAGTTTAATATCGGTTTGCTCTTTACACAATTTGTCTATTTGCTACTTGAACTCTTAGAATCCGGCTTCTGGGAATTTGTTAACTGTTTCGCAATACTCCTTGTACTACTCCTGAGTCTTCTCGATCAGCATCGTGTTCTCAACGAATCTGAAGTCGGGCTACACCTCGAAGACGAAACCAAACTTGCTTGTTTGGCCGTATAGTTACTTAAGATCGATATGTGGAAGCTTGACACCTGGACTGAGCGGCTTCGTCAGTCTATAGTAGACCAGTGGATGCAAATCATATTGTGTCACCTTGTGGTGAAAATCATGTTCATTCAGCGTCACACGCAAATCATCCCCATCAACCTTGGTCTATGCCTGGTAGACTACGTCTGTGATGTGCTAGTTATTAAGAGTGCTCGTTAACAACATCTCACCATCGTGAACCAGTGACTGAAGATCCACTGTAAACAAGGGTTGATTGGAGAGGGCAGCGTCCATATTGGGGATCGGGCATTTGAAGGCGATGCTTACCGCAGGTAGCTTGTCTTTGTTTAAAACGTAATCTGACTCGCTCATGTAGCACCATTTACCGTTTGAATCTTAATAAGCATGCAGGATGCCCTAAGCAATAGTGCCATCAGGCAATTTGTGCTAGTAAAGACCATCCGTACTATTCTTTTCACCCTTTATAATCACCATCGAGTAGAGTGAGCTAGCGTTAAAGTCTTAAATCTCCAGATCTGCCAAAAGCTGAATCTTTCTGATTGTACTCTCACCGGCCTAGGACTGAGTGCAGCCCAGTGTTTTAAAGTTTTATTCATCTTTGCCAATACTGTAGAGTCTCTGATTGCCGTTGGACTCCTCAGCAAGCAAAAGTGAGTGATTACGGCCACAGGAAATCCTGATAGCTTTCAAGTTTAAATCTTTTAGGCAGGCTAGCTTCATCGGGTGGAATATCTACTCAATTTCAGAAGGGAGACCAGCACGTCCTTACTGATTATTGCCCCATGCCCAAAGTTAGCCGTCTTAGTCGATGGCCATCGCATGGTCGTCATACATAGAGACATCTGCGAATATAATCTTGGAACTGTCATAGGCTAATTTAGTGAACATTTTTGACTCCTTGATATTTTGGCCCTAACCCAGCGTGCCTGAATCATTCTTGCCAGCACTCATTAGGTAAGTCTCGCCAGTCGGTGTTCTTACCATAATGAGGGCCATTTAGGTGTCCCTAACTTGACTAGCCCATGCTTTGACAACAAAAAGAGAACCCTCAGGAGTAGCAGGCAAATTAATAGGCACGGGCACCTCACTGTCAATACCTAATCGTTTTAAGAACTTGCGTCCACTAGCCCACAACTTGCCCGCATCTGTCACAAAAAGATTATACCGGTAGCCATTCGAGATTTCGATAATCTTTTCTGTGTTTGTCTCATCACTCGTCAGCTTGAACTCTTTAAGCTAGTCCGTCTAAATATCGTTTGGCAATTCAAATTCGAATGACTGGCCACAATAGAAAGTCTTACCCTCCTTGTCAATCACAAATTTGCTGGTTCTACCACAGAAGATTTTGTCAGGTACCTCTTTCTACGGCATCTTCATGAGCGTAAAGTCATTAACGGATTCACCACATTTTTGGCCGGTATAGTAAATCGTGTTTTCGCTGGTTAAAATCATGGTCGAGTTTCGAGATGAAGAGATCTTAACAGCATTAAGGTTTAAGGTTGATTTAATTGCAGTAGGGATATCCTAAACTGTGCCAGGACCACAACGGTTTCGTTTGTTTTCACCCATACTAATGACAAGCTGCTTTTTAACTGGATAGAACACATAGAAGTGAGCAGAGTTGAATTTAGTGATACCCTCGCTCTCTTTAAAAGTCTCCTTGTTATAAAACTTCATGTCTTTACCGTCTTTAGTCTGACTGATTCCTACGTAAGTAAACGGTTTAAGCTCACATTTCTCATTTGCCTTGAATTAAATGCGTTCGACCTCAGCGATGGAATACTTTGCGCGAATCATTGTGTCATAGTGTGGATTGACGGTGCCGAAGGACTACTTAAATTCTTTGGCAGCTTCAGGTGGCAGTGACTACTGGTGGATGTAGTAGCGGAGGAATTTGAAATCCTTTTGCTCTTTTACGATCCTAAGTGCCATCTTGGCGTTGCTGATGCCAAGTGTCAGTTCGATAGAGGTGTCCAAATTGTGACCGATCTGCTGTTCTGCCATATCACGCAGCGTTATTATAGACAAGTAGACTTCCAAGAGCAGTTTTTGCACCTCTGTGTATGTTGACTTCGTGTAGTCGATCTAACGGATAATATAGGTTATGATCGGAGTGTTGATCACTTTCTACACAACGCCAGACTTAAGGTACCGATCTAAATACTCCTGGGCAAAGAAAATCATATTTTGGCATTATCTCAGTAGTTTCATCTGTATAACAGACTCGCTGTCCGACCAAAACTTAATAAAAAAGCCCAGTGCCAATCCCATAAGTTAGGGCAGGTATGTTTGCGACTCCAGAACACAATTGACTCTGAATTCTAGGCAAAGTCCGATCGCAAAGTTAAGCATGCTCGGGTGTAGCAACTCGATCGCGTCATCTTCACTCGCGAAAAACTATTGAACTTTGGGAGCCTTTACGCTTTCCAATTATTTTAGAGTAGCAACACCAGGCATTATAATCTCCTCCCTTAAGAATTAGTGTAGATAGTCATGAGCCTCATGAGCTGAGCAGTGAGCGAATAGTTTTCTAATCAGGGACTTGATGTGCTTCAAGTCGGATTTTTGGCCCATAACTGTTTAAGTGAGCTGTGCTGAATTAAATGCAGACTTGATAAAACATGAGAGCCGCTTGCGAGAGCTGGCATCTTTTAGCAGTATCGGCGCGATAAGTTTCAAGTCAGAATTCGCAAGTATCTCTAGGAGAGTTTGTGATGCGTACTCACCTAACAATTGCACAAAGGTGTCACTATAGGATTTTTGGAGCTCTTTTGCGTCAAAACTAACTATTTACTACAAGTAGAGTTTGCATTTCTCCGCTTCAGATTTCAACCTGACATCGTCGTTTAAATGGACGTCTGCTTTGAACTGATCCTCGATTAGAGTATCTATGTAAGCCATATATTCTTTCTTGCAATCAAGCAAATTATACATATCGCACTCCAATGACGCCTCCTATTTCACTTTAAGTAGTTTCTCAACAAGCGTCTCTTAATCACTCTGTCTAAATGCATCCGACTTAATCAACTCATCAACTTTCATCTACCGCTCAAGATACACCTGTGCCAGTCTATCTCGCTCCTACTACAACTTGCTCGTATTACCTTCCTCCTACAACCTATCAAAAGTCTCCCTCTACTCAGCTGCTTCCTTTTATACTAGCTGCAGGATCTCGGGCAATCTACTCTGCAGACTGTCAAGAGTTTTATTGGGTAGCGAGCAGAGATGGTACATCAAGCTGTCCAGGTCAACCTAAGCCCACTCTTTCAACTCCTACTTCAAGCTTGCAAAAGAAGGCTTTTCCTTAGTGGGCAGCGGCAAATTGTTTGATTTGAAGAAAGATTTTTGGGAGGATTCCTTTATCCCATCAAATGATGCTTTCTTTATTACAAAGACGACACAACTGAATACTTGCGACCAATCTTCACCTTATTTCGACTCGTCATAGTGTTTGGCTCTTTAAGCTAAGTCGATTACGAATTGTCGCACATTTAGGGTATGAGTAACAATTGCCTCTGAAGCACTCATGGTACGGTATGCTTCACTGCTCATCGCACTCAAATGTTCAGGCTCAACGAAGGTCAGGAACTGATTGCAGACTTGATTTGATTGAAGATCCGCGTGATTCAGGCAAACGAAGTACTTTGACTAGTCCTTGACTTAGTGAAGATTTATGGAGCTGAGTAGGTAGGCGTTCTAACCGATCCTGGTTTATGTTTCTGGATCGGTATGCGTAAACACCAATTGCTTTTTGTTCAATACTTTACAGTGCATTTCTATTGATTTATGCAAGGATCTAGTGTTCTCAATAGCGTTGACACGCATGTTGGCAATTCTCGACTCAAGCCAAGTAGTTGGCACTGTAGAAGTTTTCGCACCCTATTTCATTTATTTTTGCAGTTTAGCCCTGAACAGATACTCAATCAGCGAGTCAAGTAAATTGTTAGACTCGAGCAGCGTCAAAAATTCAGTCTTAATCGTTTTAAGCATATGTGCAAACGCTTTCAGAATTTAAACTTGCAATTCGGGACGGCTGTGATCTGCCTTCAACACCGTGACAAGTTTAACTAAAATTTCTGGTTTCATCATGGCAGAGTGTTTGGCAAGAGCTATATCTTAGGCCAAATCAAACGAAGGCACAGGCTTGACACTATGTGGCGGCACTTCAATGATTTCCTGCTACTCCTTGCACTCGGCATTGTAATAGAATCCAACCAGAGTCTCTTTAGCATCAGTGAATGTCGCTTGCAATTTAGTGGACTTTTTATTATCCTCACCTTCTCCTTCCGGGGGTAGTCTGTACCCTAGCACCGTCAACAATTTATTTTCTTCAGAGACCGCAGGAGTACCCCTTGACAGCCTGAAAAAGTCGGCTTGCACTAAGCAGAAGCTAACATCGCTCTCCGCTGGCGACAAAGTGTTACAAGTGAGCAGTGCAGCGACGATACCCTGCTAAATTTGATTGCTCCAGTCGGCGTAGTGATCTTTTTACGCTTGAATCGTGTTAAGCAATCTACAGATTTCCTGGGAGACCTCATAGCTGCCCTGACTCTGGAGGTTGGTTTCGCTGAACATAGCCGATCTGATCAAGTATAAAGATCCACTCCAAAACCTTAGGAAATGCGAGGTAAAGCTTGGTTGCGACTTTACCGTGAGTGTTTCTTGTAACTTGACTGAGTTGAGTGATTAAATCGTGGCCTCGAATATCTCAGCAGGTATACCGATTCTAACTAAGTTCGAAATGATCTTGATGACCAAGATTTGGTTGCGAGGCTCACAATGCCCAAACAAGTTAATCAGAATCTGGAGCATCCAAGGATTAGCCACCCGCTAGACCATCGCCAGCGCATTGTTCTAAGTGTAAGCAACTTGCGTGAAAAGTTCTAACATTCGCAGCAGTCTGCGTAGATAGGCTCCATCATAGAATTTGTGTACCGCTTTCACAGACTCAGTTTCTAGCTCTTGCAGCTTAGTCTTGATCTAATCCATTGCATCTGTTTACTTTTATGTTGCATCATTCTCCTTTTCTTCATCGTTCTTTTCCTCAGCTGCAACAGCTTCCACTTCTTCATTTTTATCAGTGGTGGTCTCGTCTGGTTTAGGCTACTCATCTTTTGATACTTCCAGGATAGTCTCGTCTACATTTGACTCGATAGGCTCCTAATAAGGCTCTTCTTTCGTTTCTTCATTGGTCTCTTGTAGATTTTTCTTTTCATCTTTTTATTTTTGGTAATCTTTTTCCTCCTGATCCATATCGAAAAGTAATTCATCTATAAACTCTCCACCAAACTAATCATCGCTTGAATTCTTAAGATTAGCGACTTTGAGCTTATTGTACGCTGTAACGAAAGCCTGATAATTTATGCCCTTAAAGCTTCTAAATTGAATAAAATAGCGATTCAGCTCCTTGAATAGAATGTGGAACGAGTCACCGATTAAACTCTCAGAAATGTTGTTGCTTATGATAGATTTTTAGCGTTCGAGCATGGGGATTGCGGTGCCGGTTTTCTTAAGCTGCATTTGCGTGCCAAGATCCGAATCTACTATCCTCGAGACAATGTTAGTGAACAGCTTTTCAAAAGTGTCCAACAGCACATACTACAGGCAGCCAGGCTCCTCCTTCTCATCCCAGGTAATCACACCGGTCCTCTTACCCCAGACCTACCTGATGGGGTGCTTTCTGGAGCCATCACCCTCCCTGAGAGTATTGAAAATCCCAATCGCATGTATCGACTTGTGATCCCTACCCATAAACTTCCAATTCAAGCCATCGAGTAGCCTGATCACCGTTTGTTTGTCTCTCGATCGTTTAATTTGATTCAAGATTGCTTCGAGAATCTTAAAGAAGTTCGTGCGAAGACTCTCCTCAAGATGGTTGCCGCAAGACTTTATATTATCCAGGTAGTGGCTCATTTGGTTGATACGGTCCCTAAGCGCGGAAGCAAACCAGTTTTGTAAATCTAGAACCACCTCTGGTAGCAGATCCAGATCGATCACTTGTGCTAGCATGAGAAGGCCGGCTGTTCTCCGTGATGCTTTCAAAAAGTGAGTCTCAACGCGCTGCTAAATCTTTTTGACACTTATCGGAGTTAAAAGACATGCGAGTACCGATGTGTTGCCTGAGTCGTTGATTTTTGACTTTAGGTTGCGATCTGATTGATCAAGATTTCTAGCTTGACTTTTCCATTTTTTAAGTCTGTCTTTCCAGTCATCATTCTCCATGGCTAGCAGAGCTTTCTCTTACTCATCAGCGACGAAGCTCGGCATCCTTTACAGGATAATTGAATCGTCCTCGCTCGTTTCTTGGAACCTGGCAGCGGTTGGCACTTACATTTTCAATAAATACTCAGCTTTGAGTATGATCTTAGAGTAGATGTTCTAAAGCTCCTTTTGTAGCTATTCAAAGACCAAACTTTAAATTTCAGTCTTATCGCTTTCGGTCAACTTAATGTCGCTTGAATCCTCAGCCTCATCCTCTTCATTCTTCACTTCCTCATCTTTTTGCATCGCAGATGTGGTATCTATTTGGATTTCTTACGTAGTGGGTCCGGACTATGCGGTTTCTTGTGACTCTTGAGTGGTTTTTTGCTTTACAGTTTTTTACTTAAGAAGTTTCTCCTTTTTTTATTTGATGTAAGTGGCTCTGGTTGAACGTTGAAGTTTCCCGGAAAGGTTATTTTTCTTTTCTACAATCCACATTCTTATTTTGCTTGCTTGTTGCCACTGCTGTAAAAGCTTTTTGAAATTTTCATCGTCCTATATCTCATCACTGATGGATTTCAATTTGTCTGCACCCAGAATAGCCAGGTCCAGTTGTCCCTCGATCACCTCAATCTCTGCCATCATCTGCTCAAAGCACTCTAGGAGCTATGAGTACTTTACCATAACTGCGAAGACAGTCCTAGACATCAGCTGGCCGTCTGAGCCGCCAATCTTCGCATGCTAGCACTTTTGGATGGGTCTTTCCAAGCTGTGTTGAAGTACGCTGATCAGTAAGTCTACGACTACATCCTGTCCCTGCCTCATGATTTGTTGAAGAATTTTGTCATCTCTTGTCAACTCTGTAGAGTTCTCTAGAACTTAAAGTGTGTCCTTAGATTGAGAAATCTGAAGGATTGGCTTCAGTTTGTCTTTTGTTTCTTAGGCGAAGGCGGAGAGGAAGCGGACTTCGATACCTCCAGATAAAATTTTTGACTACATTAGTAGACGGGTCATTTTTTGGTCAGCTGTCTCCTTTTTTAATTCGTCGTGTGTAAGCTCTTCAGACTTAACGTGTATTAAACTGAACGAAATTGAGCCCACGAGCCATGACAACCTCCTAATCATAACTTACATGATATTGACAAGCTCATCGGAGCTGTCAAGAGTAACTTCAGCGTCTGAGTCTGGCTCCTCATCAGGTGTGCCTTTTAGCAGCTTATTGTTCTGTTTCAGCAGCGTGGTGAATGAGTTTAGCTCTTTGATGAGGCCGATCACTGAGTGCACCACCACTGCACAGATTGAGATCTGCTCATTGCATACTTGACTCAAAGTGGTCGTGTACAAGTTAATCAGGTGGAGTTTGGTATGCGACATGAGTATCTGTTTGACTTTCTTGCTAAACTGCGTAAATTACTTCGCCGATTCATCATTAAAAAACTCTGGCTCCTTATTGGCCAAAGTTGTCTACAAATGTGCAGCGATATAATTGACTAACCTTTGTAATCTCTGGCACTAATGCTAGTAAACATTGGCAATCAAATCAAGCAATTGCTCTAAGGTTTCTTCATCCTGTTTACGCTTAAGCTTTGTTGCTTAGTTTTACTTTTTTGCGAGCTCTGTATTGAGTGACTCCAGCTAAATCAGCAGTTGCTCCGAGAACTGTCGTTCAAACAAGTCGCAAGCATCCTGGAACAGGCTTGATTCTTCTTAGATTCTATCGAGACTGCCAAATACATTCAATGCGCTTAACTATGCCTGCAAGTGCTGCGATTGAATGCGGTCTAGCTACTATACGATTTTCTTTAGGCTTAGAATGTCTTCTTTACATTGTAGAAGCTTGGCGATATTTGATTGTGTTGACAGGAATTTGAGGCTGAATGAGCAATTTTCTGCCTTTTTTGCTGACATGTTCTCATCTGCTAACTAAAAGGAGAGGTTTTCAACCACGGACTTTGTATCTGAATACAGCAACTCTATACTAAAGGTCATGATGTCCTGGCAGGAGGCGTAGAGTTCCTCCCACAGAGCACCGCAGGAGTCCATGTCGCCCTCTTTGTTGTAGCCATTCTCTATTATGAAGATGATAGAGTTTTGGTAAGCTAGCACGAAGGACTTGTAGCTGAATTCTTCTAGAATCTGGGGCAATTTAACACCGCAGTAGCTAAGAGCCTTAAAGTTTGATGAAAGAATTTTGATGGTGTTGAGTAGGCTTGAGTATTGAGCCATGTCGGTGCTGACTTTTCTGGCATTGATTAGAGGCTTGTAAAAGTTAAGTAGGTCACGAATTTTCTCGAAAAGTGTCGCTGTCAGATATGTCGCACTTGGCCAGTGGAAAAACTTCAAGTAGTGTTCGGTAGAATTTGTTTACTCCTGTTTGAGATACTCTGAATTGAACGCTTAGCAATTCTATTGAATGTGGTCGATCAGTATAGCGGATACCAGAGATGCGCTATTTTGTGGAATGGAGGCTGTTTAGGCTGCAGCTTGTGTCACTTATTTGACCATCTTGCGTTTAATTACGTTGGTGGCAGGCGCTGATATATGATCTTTTAGGTAAGCATCTCTAAAACTGTCAACGGGGTTAGAAAATTGACTTGATAAGACTTTGGTCGTCTTAAAAGTGTCTATCGTAAAGTCACTCAAATAGTAGATTGAGTCATCAATCAAAATCGTGTAAAAATTTTTGTGCTGATAATCATGGAAAACAAATGCCTTGAAAGTATCGTCTTTACATTTGTCAACTCGAACACCTGATTCCAGATCAAATAGGTACCTCTTTTCGCCGCGGCAGAGTAGAAGTTGTTTGCCGTTAGTGTGACAAGTGCTAGCCTTAAGGTAATCGTTAGCATCCGTAACCTTCTTATCTGTAAAGATGTCTTGTTGAGCGTTCTTGTACAGCGTCTGTGACCTAACTAAACGCCATGTTTGTGGGCAAAACTATTCAACAACAAATGCTATTGGTAGAGTCGGTGCATCCTCATCTGCATCGGCAGGTTTAATATACTTGCACTGTGAAACGACGTAGAAAAATACACCGTCTGTGAAAAGCGGACTGTCTTTTAGTAAGCGACCAGTTGCCTGATTAAACTCCTTGTTGAACTTCATAGTCGGAGAATTTTACTCTTCAAATTGAGTCCAAATTTTATCGATATCATCTGTGGCGTCCTTATTTAATTGGAGTGTTTTAGGGTCAAATACGCGGATTGGAGTGTTTTCAGTGGTTGAGTCGCGCACATACAACCGACCTTAGAACCAGCAGATTCTTGCGCCAATAGCGGGAGGATTCTCCATCTCCTTGTTAGAATCCTCAAGGAAGACAGACTCATTACGGCTTTTGGGCAGATTATACTTAAAGATACCGTCTTTAATCGCATAGATCTTATTTCCGTCGGTTGTCCACGACTCCATATTGTCAGAGTGCTCAATTTAAGCATTAGACTCAAGAATTGTGACTAAGTTTTGCTTCAAAATACCTTTTGCCTCTTTTATGTCTACTTACGTGGGGATGCCTTGGTCAGTGGACGAAGGCACAGGTCGTTTGAGGGGTAAGCTTTTAATATCGGCTCTTAGGTCAACGGTATCAGCGAGTCTAGGAGTTTAGTTAATCAAATTAGCCACGATAAGGAAGTCCTCTGCACTTGAGCGGACGATCCCGAGTCTCACGATCGTCTAAAGGCAGAGTGAGACTAGGACCTTATCTTGAGAGGACTTCACCAGAGTGCTCAAGAAATCTCTTGCCTCATCCAATGAGTTATCTTGTTGAAAAGCGATGACGTCGGTACCATAAAGGCTGCCAGGCGCTGCGTCAACCAACGCCTCGTATAGATACTTGAGAGCATTGATAAGCAATGCAGCGCTGACCTAATGAATTTCCTTCAAAAGCGAAAGTGCGAATCTCAAGCTCGTATGCACAGATGCTAGTGAGCGCGCTTACGAAGTTTATTCCTCTGAAGAGAGGAACTTATCTATGTACTCGAAGAAGCCTTGTTGGTCGCCCTAACCCACAGATCTCTTAACATAGAGTGCGTATAGAATCTGGAACTTAGCGATTTGAAGCTCTGTGTACTCTTTAGTATTCGAGTCAGTGTGTACACGGAAGTACTTCTAGTGTGCTGCACACATAAACAAAGTTTATTATTAAGCTAGGAAGTTGGTTGTGGGTTTGCTTACAAGCGTCTTTCAGGAGTTTAATTAGATGTTCTGAGGTAGCGTACCCGGCGATCAAGTCCTCATTGCAGTACTTCTCAATAGATTTGTCTTTGAAGTTCGACTCAACATTCTAGTTTACTTGAATGTTTTTCTGGGTAAAGTGTTGCTCGATGTGCTCTTGAAGATTGGTGGCGAGCGTCTTGATATAGTTGTCGATTTGGAGTGCTTGGGCATTGAATGTAAACCCATCCATCTCCTTTGCTTTCTCTTTTACTTGTGTTGTTCCCATCTGTATAGGCGTGTGATTGTCTTTAAAAATTAAAGATATTATTATTAAATTAATTTGAAATTCATGTAAAAGGGGTTTTGGGGTTTTGGGGT
>Ga0194116_10006472_pt1 | contig 12471 bp, 4 predicted proteins | sample TA2MahsurfametaG_4_FD_148617 | JGI IMG/M metagenome (GOLD analysis project Ga0194116, IMG submission 148617) | Freshwater microbial communities from Lake Tanganyika, Tanzania - TA2015008 Mahale S9 surface | ecosystem: Environmental > Aquatic > Freshwater > Lake | place: Tanzania: Lake Tanganyika... | reverse complement strand
TCCACGGCGTAGCCTCTCGACGGGAACATATGACGAAGAGTCGTGGGGCCAAGCACCGCGGTACGCGGCTTCGATTTGAGCAGTGGGCGGCCAATCCCACCTGTCACGCCAATGTGAGTGCCGTGGTGCACAACGTGAGCATGAGAAAGATCGCTGAACGCGAATCACCGGGCATTCATCTGAAGACTCAATCTGATCTCACTTTTGCGAGGGGAAAACTTTTTGAGGCCTCAGTACTTGCGAACGATGGCGAACGGCTCATCAATGAGTTCCGTCGGCTCGGGATCGTGGGCGACGATGAGCCAGTCCACTACACCGACCTCAGAACAAACTTCACCGAAGACGACGCTCCGCGACTCGAAGAGGCGATTGCGTCAACAGAGCGTTGGCTCAGGGACATTCGCAATCTTCAAAGAGGCAAGCATCTCGTCAGCGGAATCGTGCTCAGAATTCCCCGCGGGGTGTTGCTGCCCGAAGCAACACTGAAACTTGACGTTACTTTCGTGGACGCGAGTGGCGAGAAGGCATCAATCGTGGTGGGAGAGATCAAGTCGTACGCAGATCGCGGTGGCTTCACACAGGCGTCCAGCCTGGCTAGCGCTCGTGCACAGGCTGGCGTCTACGTCCATGCGTTTGAACTTGTCATAGAGAAACTTGGACTTGAGGCGTCATGCAAAGTAGAGAAGGCAGGGTTTCTCGTGCTAACGAGTCCTGGCACGAACTTTCCATCACTCCGCTGGAATGAGAATCTGGAATGGCAAGCCGAGCGGGCCCTGCGCGGACTTGCGATCCTGGAGCAGTCGGCCGAGGAGTTGAACGGGCAGTTCGCATTTGACGAGGAATTGCCAGCCGAGGAACTGATCGACCTCGTACTCCACGCCGAGACCGACTTCAAGGATGCGTGCATCGGTTTTTGTGAGCGAGCGCCCACCTGTCACGACCTCTCGCTGCTTCGTGATGACGGCGCATTCCTGGGGGATGACGTCGTGAGATTCCTCAACGGGGTGAGACTCTCCCGGGCTGAGGCCATTATCAAGGGCTCACAACCAACGACTGACGCCGAGGTGGACCTGAAGCGTCGGCTGGAGGGCGAGACTGAGTCCACGTTCGGCAGCGATCAACTATGAGTGATTCTGGTATCGACGACGTCGCCGACAGACTGCGTGCGTGGTCTGCTGGCAGACCGCTGCGCCGATGGAACACGCGCTGCGTTGACATCGCAGAGGACCCGTTCGTCGTTGCGCTCGTGCGAGTTGGCGGAGAGGGCCGCCCAGCTGCCATTGCGTACGGAAAGGCGTCATCCACTCCTTCCGTGTGTTCAACACCCGACTCTCGGGAGCCTCGTGCGGTGGCAGAGATGGTTGAGACGTTCGGTTCCGCACTCCTAACCGAGTTTCCTGCTGAGGAAGATCTGAACTCCTGGCCACAGCTGCTACTCCCCGACCGCAGCCATCTGGATCTCCTCCATCAGATGGCGTTTGCCTACTCGTTCGCGAAATGGCCCCTTGCCGACATGGGGCGGCTGAATACGGTCGGAAGGCTTTTCAATGCTTTGTTTCTCCAGTGGCAGAACCCCATCCAGAACACGGTTCTCCTCGCGAGCGACGCTCTCCAGTCGCTCTACATATTCCCGGCCTCGCTCGCCCGGCATGGCCATCTTGCCTTTCTGCTCGAGTGGCTCGTTGATCATGGGAATCGGGTCGCGCGGCGTCAGGCGGCAACCAGGGCCGAGCAACGATCAGTTTCAACTTCATTGGATGGCGCATTTGAGAACCAGGAAATAGGCGATCGGCTGAAACGTTACGAGCAGTCGCAACGCACCCACGCACCGACGGCAACCGCGCTGAAGAGAGTGCTGGAGAAAGAGGTTCTTGACCGATGGCAACTCGCGCGCGCGGCACATCAATCAATTCGCCTTGACGACCGTCCTCCGAACTATGGTCTTCGAACTCTTCGGTCGTTCAGCCAGCGTTCCTGGTCCCGGCTCTGGGTGCTACCGCGTCAAAAGGAACTCAGCGGCGAGCGTGTCTATTGGAGGGGAACCGAGACCGATATGTCAGCAGTTAGTGCAGCTGAGGAGATGATGACGATTGAGCTCGCCACCCAGCTGAGGCAGGAAGCTCTAGCGCACGGTGACGTTGATATAGCACTCTCACTCGTACGACGCGGCAAGGCCGTGCAGGGCACGGTGATTGCCAGCCACAGTGACGCGGAATCCTTGACGGTGGAATACGACAATACCGATGAGATTGATTTTCGACAAGGTACCACATACCGCCCGTTCGGAACTGCAGAGCTCCAAGTCAAGCTTGTTGGCGCGGATCCATCAGTTCGAGTCGCCTGGTTCACAGTGGAGAAAGGCACGGCCAGCTTCGAGATCGGGGAGGACATCATCCTCATCGAATACAATCCTGACTTCTTCGTCATGAACAAGATCCGAAACATGAGCCAACAATCCACAACGGCTCTCGGTCAGCTTCTCCGCGCACCTTTGTCGCGCTCAGGCGAAGCTGCCGCAGCAGGTGACGAATGAAGCCCGTTGGTGAGATGACACCGCTCGATGAGCTGAGGGTCTTCCGCGAGAGCTCGCTACCTATCTGCGTCGTAAAGGCACCTCCAGGATCGGGAAAGACCCAACTCCTCGTTAATGATGTTCCCAATTGGGTGAAGCAGGAATCACCCGTACTAGTCACTGCGTTGACGAACGAACAAGTTGACCAGATCTGCAAGCGGCTTAGTGAAAGGAACCTCGGACTGCAGATTGTTCGGTTTACGAGCAGCGGCTATCAGTTGCGCAAACCGCCTCCGAACGGCGTCCACATTTGCCGAAACAAGAACGAGTTCCCGGCCCACTACGACGTCATGGTGGCGACGGTCTCCAAGCTCGCGCTCTCAAATGCTCCGAGGACCTTTCAAGTGATGTTTGTCGACGAAGCCTGGCAAATCGCATTCAAGGAACTGCTTCCACTTACGAGGTATGCCCACCGCATTGTCATGATTGGCGATGCCGGGCAGATTCCACCAGTGCGTACGGTACCTCACCTGAGGTGGGACACAGCGCCGTTTCGTCCCGGCGAAGCGATGCCCGTGCCCGCAGAACGATTGCCTGAACTTCGGGGTTCGACAAAAACCGTCAAACTGAAAGAGTGTCGGCGACTCCCCTATGACAGCGTCGAACTCGTCCAAAAGTTCTATCCAGAACTACCAATCTCGGCAGTTGCACTACCCGGTGAACGTTTCCTGAACGTTGCGAATTCAACGGGATCTGATCCGCTGGACCAGGCGTTTATGTCGTTGTCAGAAGCCTCCACGGCGCTCATCACGATTCCAACGGACGCAGGGCTGGGGTTGAACACCGACACGCGACTTGCAACCACGATCGCTCATGCGGCGGAGAGGCTGCTGCGTCAGACAGCGCGTATCAATGACGGCCACGAGAAAGACCCCCGCCGGGGTGGTCGCCCCCTCGAGCCTCGCGATATTGGCATCAGTGCCACCCACCGCGCGATGAATGCCACGATTCGGGCGGCGCTTCCTCAGGAGCTGTTGGCTTCTGGCCTTGAAGTAGACACACCTGAACGATGGCAAGGAAGAGAACGTCCTGTGATGCTCATTGCACACCCGCTATCGGGCATTGAACACCCAGGCGCCTTCGACTTGGAGACAGGCCGTTTGTGCGTCATGTCATCACGGCATGAGACAGCGCTACTGATCTTCTCACGTGACCATGTTCCCTCGACGCTCGGCAGTCTGATGCCGTCGGCAACACAGAGCCCTGGTCTGCCGGACGATATTGGTAAGGGTCACCACATCCACCAAGAATTTTGGAAGTTCCATAGCGACCGTGATCGTGTCTTCGCACTTTCTGAGTAGGACTGCATCGCGTCATGGGGACCCTGTCCGCGTCGTGACAGGTTTCAGCGGAATATCGTCTGCGGAAGCCGTTATCAAGACTCGGACTCTTGCCAATTGATTGGTGAGGATGACCACCTAGCTCTTCAATGAGAGGTGTGGACCGATGTATCCGATGATGACTTTTCCATCCCGCGCCGTGAAATCAGTACTGAAGTGAATCCGACCCTCGGTTGGGAATTCTCCAGGAAGCTTCAGGTGTTCAGGCATGAACACGTGCCCCTTTGAACAAGAAAAAGTTCGCTCTTCTCTCAGCCGTGGATTGTTTGAGGTGGTGGGACTCTCCGAAGATGCATAGAAATCCGCGTTGAAGCCATTCAGGACAAGCCAATTTCGGGTTCCGCTTCTCACCCTGCCACTCTGTGCGTCGGCAGCGTAACGATTCAGCATTTCCAAATCGGAAACAATTCTTGCCCTAACGCGATCGGCATGTCGGTAACTATCAAGCTCCGCAATTCGACTCCCGACCTTTGGACTGAACTCCAGATTCGGACATCGCAGACGTGCCCATTGAAGCGCCTCCTCACAGGTCCCAGGTACATAGGACTCGGTTTCATGATCACTCTCCACCAGGCCTCTCAATGACTGCAGAATGCTCGCCAGATTTTCAAGACTTCGACAGATGAGAACACTTCGCAGACGTAGTTGCAAATACAGCTCTGGTGGAATCAACCCATCATCGACCGAAATGACTACGAGGATGCTTCCCTCCCCCGCATACTCAAGGAGTTTCCTCGGGTTAGGCGGTTCGGAGTTCTGCCAAGACACCCACTCCAATCGGTGAAGTCCTAAACAAGCCTTTAGGCGAGACTCTTTCGCCGGGGTGCTGCCTCCACCAAAAATGATGAGCGTTTTGCCCTCCAACGCGGATCTGAAGTCTGCTGCGAATTCATCAACATTGTTGTCAACGATCTCTGCCAAACCCTGACTCTTCCGAATAAGTGAAGTCGCTTGTAACGCAACCTGATTTACCGCTACACGGAAGTCTCGATTATCACCTTCATTTTCCAACAAGCGAAGCTCAAGAAACCCTAGGCACCTCTGGGCTTCAGCGACATCGCCGTTCCTTATTGCGGCATCTGCTGCGGTTAAAGCAATAGTGATTGCAGTTGTGATGGATTCGGCTTTCCCCGATACGTAAAGTCTTTGGGCATTTGCGTAAAGAATCGTAGGAAGCCTCTGTGGATGAATCAAGGGCTTCAGTCGCTGGATCAGCTCGAAATACTCATGCACCTCCTGACCCGCATAATTGATCAGAATCTCGGCGTCAACCTCGCCATGATGAAGCATGTTTGCTTTCATCGCGAGGTTGGCCCGCAAGACTCGAATGTCTCGCCAATCTGGGTTGCGTGTGAGAATTTGATCGGACTCCCGAAGTGCCACCTCGGGAGTCAGTTCCCCGATCTCCTTTAGCACCGCGACCAGAGCAACTTGTTGGCGAGCACCCTTCGCCATCTGTAAGAGCATCTTCAAGGAAGTGGAATCACTGGTCGTTGCCCGCGGATACTCGGAGAACCAGGCGACTACCGAATCTGGCAGTTCGGGGATTTGCGCAATCGCAGATTCGAACGCTGCCGCATTTTCGCCAGAACTCTGGATTGCCGTAGCTCGTTCCATCAGCTCCTGCGCAAGAGGCTCGTCATCCAGATGTAGGGCGGCGATGAGGGACCACCAAACTGCCCTAGGATCATTTCGTTGCTCCAAGGTTCTCGCAAAGTCGTCGCGCGCGGCAGTAAAGTTTCGATTCTGAAAGTGAAGCAAGCCTCGTTGAAGCATCAACTCTGGTTCCCCAGGAAACACGTCACTTAAACGATCAAAGAGTCGGAGAGTGTTGACCCGGTCCAAACTCGCTTCCGTTGAGTAAGTGTCCAGGAATTTTCGCCACAGATGCCCCAGGACCCGCGGGCCGGTCGGGTCTACGGACGGGTCTGCTGCGACAGTTACTGCTATTGGAATATAGGTGGAGAAGTGCGCGTCGGGCTGAACGTCAATAACGACTCTTGCGTTACCCGGCTCAAGAAAGATAAGAGGAATCGTGATCTCACCATCCGCAACGAGTTTTGGAACTCCTGCCACATCCCCCATAACATCGCTAACCGCAACATTTAAGCGCTTATTGGTCAATTTTAGTTCTGAAAGATGTGGGTTATATGAGTCAAGGCTGATCCGGATCTCGTCCGACTGCTTAGCTGCAGTCGTTGGACCTGTTCCGACTGCCTTAAAGTCTTGAACTCGACTTGGGCGCAGGAACACTGACTCCTGAAAGTAGTCAACCCAGTGATCTAGGACAAAGTCAATTGACTGTTTCCACTCCGACTTTGACTTGCGGTACTCAACCTCCTGATATTTGACCCAGTCATCATCAAACATTGAAATGAACTTATTCGGAGGGCTAAATCCCTCCGCATTGGTCCACTCTCGAAGTCGTCTCTCTGCGCGTCGTCCGAGAGCAACGAAATTACCCAGCTCAAATGTAAAGTTCCAAGAGTCGGCATTCGCGTCGAATCTTGGTGTATCGACAGGTCTCATCAAACGAGATGGCAATGCCAGTTCCGAGAGAGGATCAACCAGAATTGAGATTGCCTGAAAGTCCTTGCCGGCTTGGAAGTGTTCAATGACCTCAGTGGTCAGCCATTGAGACCGATACGTAGTGTGGGTGTGCTCCCCTGGCAAGCCGCGAAGACTCTTGATTATCTGGTCACGGAACGTCTTCCGAAGGCAGCTACGAAAGAAGGCAATGACTTGGGGTGCGTCGCTCATGCCTGTGATGGTACCGAGATAGCAAATACGTGCCTAGCCTGTATTAGACCGCGAAGGACGAATGTGGCGCAATCCGAACGAGCACCGGGTTCCTAGGGGCGGACATTGTGACATGGGATTGCAGTTGACGCGCAGTACATCCCGACGCCACTATGTGAACCTCGCGTCATGACCCTCCTCACCGACGAACAACGCCTTGTCACTTTCGCTGCACATAGCGTTCGGCGATTGAAGGTTGAAGCGCTGGCTGGAACCGGAAAGACGACGGTGCTCATTGAAGTCGCAAAGTCCCTCAAAACCAACGATCCGACTAGACGAATTCTCTACACTGCTTTCAACAAGATGGTCGTCGACGAGGTCGGCGACAAGATAAGGCGATTCGCCGATGCCCTTACGGTGCACGGACTTGCGATGCGCACCGTTGGGGTTGATTTTGTGCAACACAAACTTGGAAACAATCCCAGGCGTTTGCGTCCAGGTGAGGCCGCCCAACGCCTTGGGATTGATACCGCCATCAACTTCAAAGCCAAGCGCCTCGACGCCTTTGTTTCACCGCACGAGACTGAGCTCGAGCTGAGCCCAGCACAGCAATTTCGACTAGTGCGACGCTGTCTCGGCACCTTTGCGAGATCACCCGACAAGGCAATCCTTCCCAAACATGTGGATGAGGCGTGGTGGTCAAAGCGCCACGAAGCGAGATTCCTGCTTCCAGTTGCCGTTCAACAGCAGATTGGCTACCTTGCTGAACACCTCTGGGACGTGGTCACGCAACCCGGAACCTCAAAGTTTGAGTTTCAGCACGACTATTACATGAAGATGTGGCATCTGACCAATCCCCGATTGCCGTACGAGACCATTCTGTTCGACGAGGCACAAGATGCCGATCCACTGATGCGTGACGTCGTTGAAAATCATGAAGGACAGGTGATCTGGTGTGGCGACCGACATCAGTCGATTTACTCGTGGCGTGGCGCAGTCAATGCGATGCAGGAGGTTGAAGCAGACCACACTCTTTATCTCACACAGTCGTTCCGCTTCGGGGAAGAGATCGCGCAAGTTGCAAACGCTTTCCTACGACAACTGGGTGGGCAGATGATCAAAGGCGACAAGTCGATCAAGTCAGTGATTGGCAGGGCCGACCACCCAGACGCCGAGCTTTACTCGCTCAACATCACCGCGCTAATGAGATTCGTCCAACTCATTGAGCAGGGCGAGCAGCCAACGATCAACATTGATCTCGGAGCGCTGCGGGGCCAAATCAATGCCCTTACGTTGCTCATAACCGGGACCCATTCGGAGCATCCAGACTTTGAACCGTTCCAGGACTTAGCCGATCTCGTCGCATGGATGACCGACGACAACATTGAATGGAGCGAGTTTGAGTTCACATTGAAGCGACTCATCAAGCTAGAGCGGTCAGCGAAGAAGCTCGAGACCGTTCGCGACATTAACACCAGCGCCACGCTCCATTGGCTGAGAACGCTCTTGAGTGCCATCGAACTCGCAGAGAAGGGCCGGGACGTGGCAAGCACGGGTCGTCTTCTCTCGACGGTTCACCGAGTAAAGGGCCTTCAATTCAACTCGGTGTTCATCGGTGATGATTATCCCAAGCTCAATACCCACTTGCTCGGCGAATCCGCTGAGCAGGAGCGGTGGCACGTCGCCTATGTGGCGGTTACCCGGGCCAAACACCGACTTGAGCACCCCTTCGGTTACGTCGAAACGCTTTCGGCGCCTGGTGCGCCCAAGGGAGGCGAAACCCCGCGAGCGACGAAGCCCAGAATTCAAGCACCACTCTCCCCTCCCGAGTATGCAAGTTCAAGCAATCGGGGACTCTTTCGAACGACGGATTTCAATGTGAGGGTCGTCGGTACCTCGTACCGCCAATCGCAACTTGCCGCCGTCGCACAGCGATTGGACCCCTCGGACGCGCAGCGGCGGCTTGTGGCTGTCCTGCGGTGCGAGCCGAGCAATCCCTACGATCCAAATGCCGTTTCTGTTGACATCAATGAGGTCTCTGTCGGATACCTTCCGAAGGAGTTTGCGCGAGTGGTCGCTCCGATCCTCGCAGGCAGTACCTTCTGGTGCGACGCCACGCTCACGGGCGGTCACCAGACCCCTCAAGGTCGCGCCTACTACGGATTGATGTTGGCAGTGGCCTGGCGTCTCTGAGATCTCGGGACTGGAGCCCGGGGCTGGTACGCGGCTAACCTCACCGCAGGCGATGGGCATGGAAGAGCTTCGGTCAAACGACGCGAGCCCGAGTGGCGAAAATGGGGCTTCAGTTGGGGTGCGTCAATCAGGCTTGAGCGCCCCGGAATTCGTAATAGACGCCACCGTCAGAAAGCACTACTACACGGCGGCCTCGCACAGGCCGCTCGTGCGTCGCATTCGAATCACAAACCGTGGCTTCACGGGCAACGCAGACGAACTGCTTGTCTCGGTTCACGCTGAAGCCGTCGGGGCACCGAACATTCTCGCGCCATGGCGCCGCATGTACCCCATGATGCGACTTCGAGACTCAATCGATGTTGACGTACTGACACTTCGACCAAACATGCTGCAGCTTGCGTCACTCGACGAGCTGGTACGTGGTGACGTTGTGATAACGCTCGCGGTCGAAGAGAAGACGATGGAGGTGGTCAGATATCCCGTCGAGTTTCTCGCCTACAACCAGTGGTTTCATGATGTCTTCGACTACGAATGCCTTTCATCTTTCGTCCTGCCGAACCATCCAGCGATTGCGGACGTGATGATCGGAGTTCGAAGTCGCCTTCTCAAGAACACTGGCAGCGCTGAGACTGAGGGTTACCAGTCTGGCAGCGAACGTGTCGGCCAGATTGTCCAAGCCATCTACGAAGAGCTGCAGTCACGAGGGCTGAACTACAGCAATCCACCCGCGTCGTTTGAGGGCTACGGACAGAAAATCCGCACCCCGGACGTGATCCTGCGCGAGAAGGCGATGACATGTCTTGACTCGACCGTGCTCGTTGCTTCATGCCTCGCGGCAGCTGGTATCTCACCCCTTCTGTTTCATGTAAAAGGTCACGCGTTTCCTGGATATTGGGTGAGACCTCCATACATCCAGACAAGTGAAGATGAGCCTGCCACGCACGTACTCAAGAGCCCAGTTGCCCAGAACGTAAACAGCTTCCAATTGGCCGACTCAATGGGTCTCATCGGTTCCTTTGAAAGCACGCTTCTGGGAAAGTCACCTCCTGAAGGATTCCTCAAGGCCGTCAACACACATAAGCAATACGTGACCGAATACGTAGGCGATTTTCGAGCGATCGTTGACGTTGAACTGGCCTCCGAGGCGGGGGTACGCCGTTTACCAAGCAGAACTGCCGACCCGCGAACCGGGGCCATCGAGATAACCGAAGACAGCACGGCTATCCAATCCGACGGTCCACGCACAATTCATGCGACAACTCTCGTGGAGTCACACGACAGCGAGAAGCTCTCCAAAGGTGACGTACCAAAGCGAGTTCGCCGATGGATGGATGCGTTGCTGGACATCTCAAACAGCAACCCGTTGGTCAGCCTGTCATCGAGTATCGCGTTTCGCCCCCGCGAGAAGGGCCGAGAGCCCAGGGCCATTGCGATTCCAATGACCGAGGGGCTGCTTGCCAAGGTAGAGAATTCTCTCTTTAACGGGAACGGCGTGCGGCTTGTCGCTACGCACGAGCTTCCCGGATTTGTCATTCAAGACCCCACTTCGCGGAACATCTTGACGCACTTTGAAAACACTCAGCAGATTGGCATTGGAGATATCAACCGAATGACCCGAGAGATCGAATGGGTTGCCGAATCTAAAGTCGCTGAAGGAGTCGCTCCGGCAGAGGCATACCGCGTCGTACAGTTGCGCTTCGCCGAGCTTCACAACCACGAGATCAGCCGACGTTTCAAGGCTCTCAAGCGATACGCGGATCAGGTTGAGTCCGAATCGGCAACCAATCAGTTGTTCCTAACCATCGGCTCACTTGTTTGGGAGTCCCCAGGCGATGCGAAGAGTGCCGCGCGAATGGTGAAATCGCCACTCTTCATGATCCCGATCCGGATCGGGGGCAGTGCCCAGAGTGGGTTCAGTGTTCATATGGAGGAGTCGGGAGAAATTTCCCCAAATTACTGTCTCGTTGAAAAACTGCGTCAGGAACTTGGACTCCACATCCCCGTTCTTGAGACACCGAACCTCGATGATGCGGGCATCGATGTTGACCACATGATCGCGAGCCTTCGTTCGCAGTTGAGCACTGGCAAGTATGCCGCAATGCGTGTAGAAGCGGATTGTCAGCTGGCGGTACTCGACTTCGCGACATTCCGCATGTGGAAAGACCTCCAATTGAACTGGCGTACGTTCACTCGCAACGAGGTGGTCAAACACTTAGTCGAGGGCACCAACGCAACGCTCGAACAAGACCTACCCGAATTCACTAGTGAGCCACTGACGCCGTTTGACAGCGACGAGTCACAACTCAAAGCCGTCCGCTGGGCCCTTGAAGGTCGGTCGTTCGTGCTGGAAGGTCCTCCCGGAACGGGAAAGTCACAGACGATCGCGAACATGATCGCCGCCGGCATGGCAGAAGGTAAGCGCATTCTTTTCGTCGCCGAAAAGCAGGTTGCGCTCGAGGCGGTATCCCGCAAGCTTGAGGAGATCGGACTTGAACCGTTCTGCATCACGATGCACCACGAAAGTACGACTCCTGAGTCAATCCGCACCCAACTGCAGACTTCGCTCGACTTCGTGGGGCAGGACTTGTCAGCTCAGTGGGCAAGCGAATCCACTGTCGTGAGCGAATTACAACAGCGAGTACATCAGTACAGAGAGTCAGTGATCGCGACAAACACGTTGGGCACCAACGCAATCTCTGCAAATCAGGAAGTGATTCGCCTGGGGGCTGGTCCAGCTATAGAAGTGGATCCTGCCACCCTGACCGACATCGGAAAGCATCTTGCCGAGATTCGCTCGGCGCTACTGCAACTTCGCGGAATAGCCGGGGCGTCACGGGTGTCTCCAGCACCTGAGTGGCAGCTGGCGGAAGTCGACGATCCTGAGAACCTCCAGAAAGCACGATTGGGTAGCAGTCTCGAGGAGCTTCAGTCCCTGGCGAAGTCGCACGAAAAGATATACCCAGTTCTTGAAACGTTGATCAAGGACGAAAACAGCGATGAGATCTCTCCCGCCATTCAGTCTGCGCTGAGATTGATTGTCTCCGGAGACGCGCCAGCCACAGACATTGCCCGAACGGTCACGGAGAAGTCCTGGATGTCGCGACTTATGTCGCTGCAGGGCCAGGTTGACACACTCAGGTCACTCCACGGTGCCGTGTTTAGTCTTTTCACTCCGGCTGCCCTCCAAATGGATGTCGCACCGCAGTTGACCGCCGCCTCCGAAGCCATGTCGGCCGGGCTTTTCAGCCGAAAGAAAAAGGCAGAAACGCTCCGCGGGCTCTTGGCCCCTCTTGCGCTGACTCCAATAGACAAAGAGCCCGCCGAGATCTTCGCTCTACTTCAACAGATCGCGCCAGCCCGAGAGGCCATCAAGCAACTAGCGGACCAATTCAAGTCGCTCCCCCACATTGACGTCCGACCAGATTTCAATCCACTCAACGACGCACATCTATCGGAATTTGTCTCCGCAGCTACCGGGTTGCTGGAGCGCGCACAACGTCTTCTTCGTCCCGAGGCGGCATGGGTAGTGCATGCAGTCAACGAATCAAACATTGACATCAAGGACTCGGATCTCACGACACTAAATCGCATACTGAAGTTGTGGCACACCATCAAGGACCTATTGGG
>Ga0194116_10006470_pt1 | contig 12474 bp, 8 predicted proteins | sample TA2MahsurfametaG_4_FD_148617 | JGI IMG/M metagenome (GOLD analysis project Ga0194116, IMG submission 148617) | Freshwater microbial communities from Lake Tanganyika, Tanzania - TA2015008 Mahale S9 surface | ecosystem: Environmental > Aquatic > Freshwater > Lake | place: Tanzania: Lake Tanganyika... | reverse complement strand
CCAATCCCCATTTAATAATTAGCTGTGAATAATTAATATTTCTATTTTAATTAATTATATTATAATTTTGTATCCCAAATAAAAATCAGTCCAATTCAAAAATTTGACTTAAATAAAAATCAAAAATTTTCCAAAATAGAAGTAGAATATGTGTTTTAATTAACAAAAAAAATTTAATAATTCTTAAAAAAATGAATTCTCCTTCAAGACTTTCTAATTTATCAAAGCATACAATAAATAACTCAACATCACATAATATTGAAAGAATAGGTGCCTTAGCTGATAAATTAAGCCAATTACAAGTAAAATTATTTTAATTTTAAATAACTTAAATATATCATATTAATTAATATCATCCATATTAGTTTTCTTTGAAAAACGAAAAAATGGTCAAAATAGACAAATTAGATGATTTATTAAAATCCACAGGGGAACAATTAATTGATTATAGTGATGAATCTAATTCTAAATTTTTAGCCATAAAAGACCAAGTATTCAATAATTTTCTTTTACTTTAAAATATGAAATGACTTTAATGAATGAATAAATATTATATAACTTAAATTTATTTAATTTTTTTAAAGTTTATATTTAATTAAAAAAATATATTTAATTAAAAAACTCACAGCTCAATAAACTTTTTAATCAAATTGATCAACAAAATAATAATATTGATTCTTCATATGATCAAAAAATGCAATATTTAAGAACTTTAGAAGAAAAAGTCGTGGAGAGATTTGAACAAGAAAGCAAACTCAGGAAAGAATTAGAAAGAAAAGCAATTTTATTAATTGAAGAAAGATATAATTTTTTAATGAACGAATTATCTAAAGAGGCTAAAAATCGAAATGAAAGTTTAGAAAACTTCCATAAAATAATAGAGTCAGATATTCCAAAAATCCAAGAAAATTTAAAAGATGAGCAGACAGATATGATTGATAATGACAATACACTAAATCAAAGAATTAATGATGAGACTCAAAAATTAATCAATTTGGTAATGGCGGAAAAAAAATCAAGAGAAGAAACCGAAGAGGCATTATTAGAAATGTTAAAAGCTATGATCAATGCAATGAAAACTCAATTAGAAAATGAAAAAAGAGAAAGGTAAACTCAACAAAATTAAAATTTTAAACAAATGCTAAATCATTTTTAAATCATTCTTTTGTTGAATAAATTGAATTTTTATTTAATATATTATATTTTTCTTATTCTAAATCACAATTAAAATTAACTTTATTAGGCAAGCTTCGCAAGATTATTTGATAAACTTGTTGGAAGACATGTGTGGAAAAATTTCAAAATCTAACGAAATTATTTAAATTGGTGCTAATCATTTTTATTTATTGGAAATTTTTGAATAATTTTATAGTAATTTTTTAAGTTTGAGAATCAATATAATTTTATTTTTTGAAAAGAGTTATTTTTCTAAATTAGTAGCTATCATTATAAATAAAAGTTCTATTCAGAATCATTAAAGAAATAGATTTTATTAATAAAATTATTAATTTAATTCTAGCCATTTTTAAATATTCATTTAAACAAAGTAAATTTCATAAATTTAGATTTTCCTTAATGAATTTAATAAAAATTATAAAAATTTTATATATAATTAATTTTTTAAACTATATAAATCATAAATCAACATAAATGAAATTTTTTATTATAGTTGCTTGCTTACTTCTAATCTCAGTTTATACTACAAAAATATATGAGATTCCTATAAATCACATTGAAAGCGAAACTGAACGTAACGCTAAAATTGTTTTACATAAATCTTTTTCACAAATGAATCAAAAAATTGAAGAATTCCTCACGGCTTTTTCAGACAAATTCCTTCCTTCTCATAAAACCTCAATTTTAAAACATTACGAAAGTTTCCAAAGCCTTAAAAACAGATATTCAAGATTCCAAGAAGCATTGATGACAAACAGCACTTCTTTTCCTGAGATTGTTATTGATGATGTTATGAATGCTCAATACTTTGGTGAAATAGCTTTAGGAACTCCTCCACAAAAATTTAAAGTTGTTTTCGATACAGGGTCTTCCAATTTATGGGTTCCTTCACATTCTTGCTGGAGTATTCCATGTTGGATACATAATACCTATAGATCTTCAAAATCAACATCTTTCAATAAAAATGGAACTAATTTAGAAATCAGATATGGTTCAGGTGCAATAAAAGGTTTCTTTTCAAATGATCATGTTTCACTTGGAAATGTACAAGCAAAAAACATTACCTTTGGAGAAGCAACAACATTAAGCGGTGTAAGCTTCATTGCAGCTAAATTTGATGGAATATTAGGTATGGGATTCAGAAGCATTAGCATTAACCATGTAATTACAATTTTCGAAGCACTTTATGAACAAAATCAAATTGAAGAAGCAGCCTTTTCCTTTTATTTAAGCAAATCTGCAGGTAGCTCTGATTCTAGATTAATTTTGGGAGGAGCTGATCAAAAATACTATGAAGGAAAAATAAATTATTATCCAGTGATTTCAGAAACCTACTGGGTCATTTCTATGAACAATTTTAAAGTAAATGGACAAGAAGTTAAAGTTTCTAAAGCAATTATGGATACTGGTACAAGTTTGATTGTTGGTTCAAAAGATATCATTAATAAAATAAATGAGCAAATCGGAACAGTTGATTCAACTTGCAAAGATATAGATAATTTACCAAATATTACTGTTACAATAGGAGGAGAAGATTATATCTTGACTCCTAATGATTATGTTTTAAAAGCTGGAATGTTTGGATATGTTCAATGTCTCAGTGGATTTATGGCTATGGACTTGCCTCTCAACGATACTGTAATTTTGGGTGATGTCTTTTTAAAAACTTATTATACAGTATTTGATATGACCCATAAACAAGTTGGACTTGCTAGAGCAAAATAAGTAATTAAAATATTTGTTAATTTTTAGAAAATTATTAAAGTAAAATAAAACTAATAATTTGTTAAAAATAATGATTAATAGTGTTCTCAAAGAAAAATTAGACTTATTAATATAAATTATTTATTGATTTATCCCAAAAATATTAAAATTCTCAAATTATTAATAGAAAAAAAATGATCATGACTGCCATTTAATTATTCGAATTTCAACGATAAATGAAATAATAAATATGGTTTTTTAAAAAAAATTTGAAATAAATTTTTTTTTAAATTCATTATATAATTTTTATTTTTAATTTTTTAATAATCATCATGATCACTTTATATACATATTTTTTTGGTAATTTGATAATATTGTTTTTTAATATTATTACAAATTATTTTTTTTCAGTAGTTAAATTTGATACATAAGTAATAATTTTAGTTAATCTCTTTATAGAAAGTGCTAAAATCTCGGAAATAATTATATAGAAAAGTCATAAAAAATTAAAATAAATAAGAGAAAATAATAACCTAAAAAATTATTTATATTTTTTTAATGTTTTTTAAATAAAATTTATAAATAATTTATTTTTGACATAAAATTATAACTTCTTCTTCATTTCTTGGATAATTACATCATAATCTTCTTTATTAATCTCTTTTACACCAGATCTAAAATAAACTCCCCATTTATTCTTAATCTTTATAAATTTTAATTCATCTATCATAGGCTTTATCTTAACTGGTTTGATATCCTGATCATAATTTACATTTTTTCTCCAAGGCTCAAAATTCTCATCAATTTTAACTTGATATATATTATTTTCAATTACTGTCCCTGCTGCTGTAAAAGATTGTAATCTATCCTTTTTACCAAAAATCCTATTTGGAGAATAATAAAGTATTCTATCATCTTTTTTTATCTTGTTCAAAGGTGCATGTTTTCCATGGCATAATTGCATAAATCCTCCTTTTACACCCTTATCTACATGGTCCTTCGATGCAATTCCAATCCAGTATCTTCTTTCCATTGTTGATTGTATTATTTTTTAAAATATCTGAATATTTTCCAATTTTTTAACCAGTTTATTTTTTAATTAATTAATGGATAAAATTGGAATTATCATCAACTTTCAATAAATATATTATAAAAATTACTTTAATATAATATTTATCAAGAATATACTATATAAGTATTTATTAATATTAATATTCTAAATAAATTATATATTTTTTAACTTTAATTTTTAATAAGTTTAATAAAAAAAATTTTTCAATTAGAAAAAATCTTATAGAAGATCTCTTCTATTTAGATAATCTTTTATTAAGTTAGTTTTTCAATTCAATATATAATATATAATTATTGTTTAACTTTAAATAATTATAACTAAATTTAAGTTCACTAAATTATAATTTAACAAAAAATACAAATTATTAAAAAGTCAATTGTTCAAATAAAATAACAGAAATTTATAGTATTTCTCAATTTTTCTTAACACCAGTGCGTTTTGATCTGTTTTTACAGGCAGCGTTCAAGGATGATTTGTTGGTTAAATTTTCTAAATTTTAATCATTTTTAAATTTGAATTTATTAAATTATTATCAAATGAGAAAAGATTTTCAACTATTAATAAATTTTAATAATAAACAAACCTTTCATGTAATCTAAAATATCCTCTGTAGGCTCTTTTAGAATTGTGAGAGTTTTTTCAACATTATAAGCAAATTTATTAAGTAAAATTAAAGCAATTTCTTCTGACCAATTGAAATCTTTTGGCCATATCTTTCCAGCTTCTTGGAAAAAATCGAGAACTAAAATTGTAAATTAAATTTTAATTTATAAATTTATAAATTAAACATAATTTTATTCATTAAAATTTTTATATTATTTTATTTACTTTCAGAGCAAGATATAAAATTTGGAGACCATAATCTATTAAAAGAAATAGGGTTTTCAATTTTTTTTGGGTTTATTTTTAAATTTTGAATTTTGTCTTGTTTAATTAAATCAATTTCTTTTTTTTTATTGAATTGTTTAAAATTTTTATTTAATATATCATTAATTTTCGAACAAGACTCATTTTCATTTTTGATTAAATCATCAATTTCATTTTCTACTTTTTCTAGATTACAAAGATCATTAATATTTTGCTTTACTTCAATTTTATTTTCTGATACATTTGGTTCAGGAGTTCCAGTAAAGGCATATTTATTAGATATCTGTATTACATCATTATTTTTATTCATTTCGATATTAATTTCATTTAATATTTCATCAATTTTCTGAGAACATATATTTTCAGAGAGATGAACAGCATTATAATCTTTAATGTTATTATCGGAATTATTAGTTATTTGATTTTTTTCATCAAAACTAAACTTATTTAAGCTCTGCTTAATTTCTTGAATATAGCTTTGCATTGTCTCTTCATTTTCAATAAATGGTTTGATTGAATGAGAAGCAATTTTATTTTCAAGGAGATCATTCTTATCTTTTTTAATTTTAATAAACAAATAATAATTCTCTAATTCGTACATATTTGGAAAATTTTTTTTCATAAATAAGTGAGATTCATCTTGAAGAGTTTGTTTCAAATCTTTCTGGTATTCTTCAGAATAATTCTCAATCTCCATTTTCAAAGAATTTATTTTGTCTTCTATATATTCATTTTGATAAGACTCATATCTTGTTTTTTTTTTATTTCTTGTTTTTTCATTTTTTACAGTTGAATAGATTTCTGTTTTGTTATTGGAATAACTTGATGGGTCAATAAAATCTGAATTATTATTTTCATTGGAACGATTTTCTAAGGTTTTTAAAAGCTTTTTACCGCTTTTAGAGAATACTTCATTAGATTGTATAGGACTATTTCTTGATACATTGCTTGGAGAATATTTACTATTGGAATTTTCATTTGAGTTAATAATATTATTATTATTATAATTATTAAAATCAAATAATCTTCCATTTTTTTTTCCTGAAAAATTCAATTTTATTGGGATTTTTTTATAAGATCTGGATTTTGAGCTTAAGGAAATATTATTTCTTTTATCTTTGTTTTTTAAATTTGTTTGATTTAAGAAATTTGTGTTATTTTTATTATTAGATTTATTTAGAACTTGTATTGGGATAATTTTATTTTCTACTAAATGGCTTCTCTTTCTCTTTTTATTTAAATATCTTTTGGAGCTTACTATACAATTATTTATATCAGAATTACTGAAATTAACAATATTTTTGGATGATATTTTTTTTTTAATTATTTTTTTACTTTTTAAATGTTTATTTGTTAGTGAATTTGAAAACAAATAAGTGTTATATTTATTATTATAAAGACTATTTTTGATAAATGTATCCTGAGATGAATCATCAATAAAATCATTTAAATAAATTTGAATTATTTTTTTATCTAGTATAATTTTAAAGTCATTAATCTCTACTAATGCGTTCTGATAAGAATTTGAATCAATATAATCTTCTTGAATGTATTTGCCATTTAAAAACTTAAATTGTGTTTTCAAATTGTTAATTTTGCTTAATTTTCTTTTATTTTTCATTGACTTTTTTCTCAAATTATCAATTGATAATTTCCTCCTTTTGAAATTAATTATGTTTCCTAGTCTGCTTCTGACATTATTCATACAAATTTTTTTGGTAATGTTGAATATGTTATTTTTTATTACATTTTTATTATTTTCAGCAGTTATATTAGATACAACAGGCAATTTTACTTTATCATTTTCTTTATCACATTTTTTATTATTTCTACTTTTGAATGTTGATAGTTTTACGTTTATTTTTGTTTTTTCCAAATTTATATTATAATTTTGAAAATTATTGATCTTGAAATTCTTATCTTTATAAAATCCAAAGCACAATCCACGTATTGGTAAATGTCCTTCTTTAGAATTTTCGTTTTTTTTTGTATTAAAATCATTGAAAATATTAATAATCTCAGAATATTCATTGTTGTCGTTATTTATCAAATTATTATTTAATATATTAGTATTAGTTTCATTTTCATCTTTTTCTGAGAAGCTTTTATCAATAAAATTTTCTTCTTCTTTAGTCTTGATCTTTTTATCATTTTTTATTTCAAAGAGAAAATCTTTTCTAATAGCTTTTTTATTGAAGACTGAATTCATATTATTACTCAGGCTATTCCAAGATTCATTAATAGAGTTGCTATTTTCTTTAAGAACATTATTATCTTCAGGAACAGTAAAGGATTTTTGAGTTTTATTAGTTGATTTATCATTGAAAAATTTAATTGAGTTTAAAAGGGAATTCGTCTTTTTAAGCTTTGGGACTGTTTGTATATTAAAAATATTTTTGTTGCTATTATTTTTACTGTTATTTTTGCTATTGTTTTTACTTGAGTCATCTAGGATTTTATCAAATACTTTTTTAATTTCAAAATTTTTTACTTTCTTATTTTTATCACATAAATTGAGTAAATTAGTTTTTGATTCATTTACACTAATATTTATCTTTTCTGAGATTAATTTAAAATTTACTTTTTGGGTATCTTGTATTTGTTTTGCAAAAGTTGTGTTATTCTTAATGAAGTTTAAATCATCGTTTATATTATTTTTATTTCCATTGTTAAAAATATGATTTCCCTGAGAATTATATTTTAAATTTAGATTAGAGTATCCAATATTATTTCCAAAGCTATTGGTTCTATAATCTAAACTGGAATTAAAGTTATTTTTGCTATTTTGATTAAAAAATTTTAAATTTTCATATTCATTGTTAAATTGCTGAAATGTTTCATTTTCGATATTCACTAAATTATTTTTCTTGAAAGAAAATTCGTTGTAATTTAAGTTTAAATTATTATTATTATTAAAAGAAATCATATAATTGTTTAAATCATCTGTTATGCTATTGAAGTTGTTAATTAATTTAAAGCATTTTTCATGAGGTTTATAATATTCAGGGTCACATGATATTTTATTCGAAATAAAGGTTTTATATCCATCATTAAACGATGAGGACTTTCTTTTATTTCCGAGAAATTGATCATTATTATGAAAGAATTTAAAATTATTAGGAGTGGAATTATAATTATGAAAATCATTATATAAATTGAAACAGCCCTTATTTTGAATACCACAAGAGTCCGTATAAAATGGGAAATAGTTGTTTGAATTTTTATTTGGCAAATTTTCAAAATTAATAAGACCCAGAATATTTTTCATTTCATATTCTTGAAGTTTTTTATCAATTGACTTTTCATTTAATTCAATATTTGTTGAAAAAAGATTTTTCATTTCATCATTGCTTCTTTTATTATCTTCGAATAAATTTGAATTTTGAAAAATGTTTTTTTCATATAAATTCCCACTATTAGAGCTACCTGTGTTAACATTAATATTATAGAAATTTCCATTTATGTTAATATTAGGTTGGATATTAGATAATTTAAAAGCATTGTTGAAATTAAACATGTTATTTTTATTATCTATCTGGGATTCTGAATTCATATCAACTTTGCTTTTATTCAAATTATTGATAGTTGAATTTAATGTTTCATTTTTTATATTCTGATTTTCCACATTTTTATTATTTATGTTTTTTGGAATGACCCAATTCTTAGGAAAACTATTTCCAAATTCATCAATACAATTATAATAATTATTATTATTTGGTAAATGTCTATAATTTTGCTGGATTAAATTTTTATTAAAAAATGAGTTATTGTGTAAATAAAATAATGGATCAGTGTTTGATTTAAGGTTTAAATCATTGGATGATACATCCTCAACATTTTTATTCATATGAGAGTGATCTATAAACTTAAATTCACAGTTGAAACTTTCAGGCTTATCAGCATAAATATTATGAGCAAAATAATTATTTATATAATTGTTTTGGAAATGATTATTTGAATACAATTCTTGACTAATTGTTTTTTCAGTATTGAGCAATCCTGAAAGGTTATCATTATTATAATAACAATGATTTTGTTCGTAAATATTATAATTATTATTAAATTTTGTTTTATAGTTTTCGATTTTATTAGATTCAACATGATAAATAGAGGGAAAATTTTTATAAACAAAATTATCAGTCATTCCATTACGATTTGAAAATTTTCTTTTATCAAATAATTCCAATAGTCTATTTAAATATTCTTCATCCATCAAAATTTTGTCAATTTTGTAATAATCTAATATAGAATTTAGAAGATTTATCAGATCTGTTAAACCTTGTAAATTATCATACATCTCTATTTTATTAGATAAAAATTGGAAAATATTTTTTATATAAATCTGAGTTTTTTCATCATTTGGTTCAAGAAATGGAGTTATATTGCTATTATTTTCTGTAATTGAAAAATCTCTGAAAATTAAGCAAAAAATATAATACAACCAATGGTATGGATAAATAGAAGTCAACTGATTGTTTTTATCATAATTTTGAATTTCAACTAAAATTTAAAAACTCAAATAAATTGATTTAATAAAGGGTTAATTTTTTCTTAACATTCAGGCTTTTATTGATTTTTTTCTAAAAATTTTTAATTAAAATTTATAACAAATTTAGATTATCTGAAAACATAGAAAACGATATAATAAAATTATAAAAAATTGCAAATTTTTCTTCAATTTATTTATTGTAATTAAAATTTTTTAAGGATTTCAAATAAATTACTAGTAATAAGTAAAATAGAAATTTTTATTCTTTCTCCTCTAAATTTTATTAATTTCTAAATTTTATCAGTTATTGGAAATTCCAAATTAATGATTTAATTATTTAAAAAAACTTAATTTTTATTATTAATTTTTAAATTAATTTAATGTAAATAATAAATATTTTTTATAAATAATAAATAAAAATTTTAAAAAAAAAATTAAATTTTTCAAAAAAGGAATTAAAATAAATAAAAAAATAGTATCTTACCATGATATAATATTTTCAGTTTTAATAAATTATGCTGTTTTTCATCATTTCCTCCCTCAATAGCTTTCGATTCTTTTGCGATCTGAGTACTTTCGACGAAGAAAATACTATAATTGAAAAAAGTGAAATTCTCATCTAATGATATCAGTTTGAAAATAATTTCTAAACTTTGTTTAAAAAGTGAAAATCGTGAATAAATATCTTCTTTATTGTTTAATAGAAAGCTTAAAAGTGATAAAGAAGGCTTTTCATATATCAATAAGATTTTTTCTTCTTCTTTCTTAACATTCAAGAGCCTTAAAAAACAAGGCTCTCTAACAATTTTTTCCATCAGAATAACATTATCATCATAACTTTTTTGAGAGCTTATATAAAAATAAAGTAAATCTTCTGTTTCATTTGAGAAATTGCTATTTTCAAAAGTTTTTGGAGCTGAATTTTTAGCAATATTTATTTTACTTTTGTTATCATTTATCTCTATTTCTAAAAATACAGGGCTTTTTAAAACAAAAACTTCTTTAGAATTTTCAAGTTTTTGTTCCTTATTTATATTCAAATCCATTAAATTATAAATAAAAGGTTGTTTATTTATAAATATAATAAAAAAATTTAATAATTCTTTTAAAGTGTTTGTAAGTTTATTAATATTTCGTATATTCAAATAATATGAATCAAATTAGAGATATAGATTTGATTAATTAAGATTTTTTAATAAATAAATTTATATAAAATGATTTGATACTTTTCTGATTATTTTGGAGAAAATTTATAAAGAACATCTTCATTAACTTATTTTTAATGTTTGCTTTGAAATTTAATTTGCTTGAAATATTATTACATGAGGGAAGGTATTAATGATAAAAATACGTTTTTTATTGGATTTAAAACTAAATTTTGTGTATAAATAAAAATTTTAAATTTTTAGAAATAAATTTAATTAAATGACGAAAGTAATAAAGTTCTGAAATTATCTAAAATAAGTTAGAAAAGTTACCTAAACTCATCAAGAAACTAAATAATCATTAGGCGTTTAGTTTTTAATTATCATCCAAATTATCCACAGGTAATATAGTATCATGGAAAATAATTAACCTTTAATTTTGATTAATTTAAAATTTTTTTTTAATTAAAAAAAATTGGAATCAATTTTTAATTAGTTTAATTTATAAGTGAAATAAAAAATATAAATTGTCCTAAATTTTAAGATTTTCTCAAATTACAAATAATATATTTTTTATATTAAAATTTTTAAATTAGATCTATATTCATATACTCACTAATAATTAAATAAAGTTTTTGTTTCTTTTGGAAGTCTTTATTTTTAAGTACAATAAATTTTCTTAATAATTATATTTATTTATATTCTCAATTAACATAAATTCTAAATTTTTGCCGAACTTGTAGAAGTTTCTTATTAAAAATATTAAAGAATATTCAACCAATATATAAATATCAGTATAAGAATTCATAAAACTAAAAAAATATTTTCATAAATTTAAATTTTCATAAAATCCAAAAACATAAAAATTAACCAAAAATATAAATTAAAAAAAAATGACAGAAAAAACTTACACCAGAGACGAATATGTTTACTTAGCTAAATTACATGAACGCGCAGAGCGCTTTAATGATATGGTAAAAAACATCATAAATTTTGTTAAAATGGATCCCAATCTAAGTAATGAAGAAAGAAATATTTTATCTGCTGGATTTAAAAATGTTATTTCTGGAAAACGAGCCAGCTGGAGGCTTTTAAATTCTTTAGAAAAAAAAGAAGAAAAAAAAAATTCTCAAAATATAACATATTTAAGAGAAGTCAAAGGAAAGGTTGAAGACGAAATGAGATCTATTTGTGATGAAATTCAAGATACTCTTGATAAATACCTTGTTTCAAATTCAAAAGATTATGAAACAAAAGTTTTTTATTTAAAATTAAAAGGAGATTATTATCGCTACAGAGCTGAATTTTCTGCTGCCAAAGAAAATGAACAGGCTTGCAATCAAGCCGAAAAAGCTTATAGAGATGCTTATGATATTGCCGAAAAAAATATTCCTATTTATAGTTCTACCAGACTTGGTCTTGCTTTAAATTTTTCTGTTTTTTACTATGAAATTAAAATGATGAAGGAAGAAGCATGTCAAATAGCAAGAAATGCTTTTGAAGAAGCAATTAAAATTCTCGATGAGTTGGAAAAAAACAAAGCTAAAGATACTCTTTTAATTATACAATTGCTCAAAGAAAATTTAATTTTGTGGAGCAATGAAAATAATGATGAAGAAGAGAATTGATAAATTAATATAGCATAATCTCATAATTTAAATTAATTAATAATAGATAATATTTAAATTTTGGTGAATTTATGATAATTGAGTTAATAAACCAATAAAAGATAAATAATTATAATTTGCTAGATTATTAAAATAATAAAACTTAAAATTGAGAATTGATTTAAGATTAATCTATAATTGAAACTGAAACAAAGAGGTTTTCAAAGAAAAAATAAATTCTTAATAATTAATTAACATTTTGATTTTAAAATAATTTAATGATGTTTTATTATTAAAATTAGATTTTTCTCCTAAAAATTTTAGTATATAAATTGATTTATAATTTGAAATTAAAAAATACATTATAAAAACAGCTTTATTTCAGGTTTATTGCCTATTTATTTAAAATCACAA
>Ga0194116_10006469_pt1 | contig 12476 bp, 11 predicted proteins | sample TA2MahsurfametaG_4_FD_148617 | JGI IMG/M metagenome (GOLD analysis project Ga0194116, IMG submission 148617) | Freshwater microbial communities from Lake Tanganyika, Tanzania - TA2015008 Mahale S9 surface | ecosystem: Environmental > Aquatic > Freshwater > Lake | place: Tanzania: Lake... | reverse complement strand
AATCCCCAATCCCCAATCCCCAATCCCCAATCCCCAATCCCCAATCCCCAATTATCAATTGCAAATTAATTGTCAAAATTATTGATGAATGAATTGAAAATTCGCTTTTATCAATTAAATTTAGATAAATTTAGATAATAGCTTACGATAATCCGATTATTAAAGTTTGATAATTTAGTAATGAAAAATAAATTTTTATAAATTATCAGATAAAATGATTATTAATATCTGCGAGGTATTATATATAAAATAATATATATTTACAAGGAATTCATATATAAATGTATACAATTTTAAAATATAAACATATGTTAACCTTCGCAATTATATTTATAGAACTCCTAATTCAATTTTCCAATCAAATTCTCGGACCAATTTAAAATCGAAATTTCCTTCATTATCAATTTTCAGAGGTAAATAGTCGAACTCTTCTATTAAAAATTTAATAAAATCATTTAGTTCAGCTTTATCTTTAAATCCTTTTAAGTAAGAAAAAATGTTAAAAACTTTATCTTTTGCATTATAACTGTTTACAATGTTTGAATTATATCTAGAGTTAAAATTCCTACTAGGATTATTTATATTTCTCCTAACTGAAATTGGGTCAAAAATATTTAGAGAAGAAAAGACATTCGCACTTGCACTTAAATTACTTGAATAATTAAAATTCAGATTGTTATGAAGATCATTACTAATTTGAACCCCAATAGGATTAACAGATGGGAATTCTGAAGGTCCTTGTTGATTTTTTATTTGATTTAAAACCTCTGAATAAATGAAATTAGGATTTATTTTAAAATGCGAAAATAAGAATTTTAATTTTTCATTATTTGATTGATTACAGCAATCTTGTATTTCTTTGATGAATTTTTTTTCATCAAAAAAGTTCAAATCATGAATTTTGTATTTTACAATATTATCGTCGAAATCGCAAGCTCTAAAAAGCATTTTTTTAAGATCATTGCATAATTTTTCGATTTGAAACTTGTTCACAAAGAAAAATTTACAAGGATTATAAATTTCTTTTGTAAAATGTCTTAAAGTGATGTGATATAGCTCAGAATATTTTATTTCATTTTCTAGATTTTCTAGGTCTTCATCACTTATGAATTTTTTAATTGAATTCAAATCGAAAACATTGGAATCATTTAAAGAAAGATTTCTTTTAATAATTTCTTTACTACTCCTATGAAGGTAATTATTTTCTTTACATTCTTCAAATTGATTGTTGTTGATTGAGTCATTATTATTTAATTCTTCTTGAGTCTTTAGTTGCTTTTCCATAAAATTATTTTCGTGATTTATATTTAATTTAATAATTTCATTTTCAAGTATGTCAGTTTTAACTTGTATTTTTTCAGAAGTTCCACAGTCAAGGTCTTTTTTGCTTATATTTATAAAATTTATATCATTTATGTTAACTTCGAGGTCTTTGATATTTATATTCATTTCTAAATTACCCTGTGGGAAACTCTCCAATAAGTTTTTATGCGAATGGAATTTGATACTATTTTTAACATTTTTCTTAGCATCAAGATCTAATTTTTCTTGATTATTTAAATTTGTTTCACAATTGTCATAGCTATAATGATCGATATAGTTATTTAATCGCTTTCTTAGACTAGTAATCGAGTTGCAAAAATTTTTAATCAAATTGACTTTCTCAAATTCTGCTTTTACTTTTTTATGCAGATTAGTTCGATGCTCATTAATAACCTCTATGAAATTATCTAAAACATCATCAACTTCTTTGAGAATAAGAACTTCAGATATTTCATTAAGAAAAGAATGCTCACCTAAAATGCTTCTATAAGTGTCTTCTAAATTATTTAGCACTTCATCATACTTTCCAAAAAGCTTATTTAATTGGACTTTGTTTTCGTAATTTTCATCCTTTGGTTTTTGTTTTTCTCGATTCTTTTCGTTCTCTCTCTTTATCTTTTCATTATAGCTCAAATGCTCATTGAAGATTATTAAATTAAGCAAGGATCTATTTTTAGGTAGATTTGAAATCTCATTTTCAGGTAAATTTGTAATTTGTTTGCATTCAGGACAAATAATTTCTTTAGCTTCTCTGTTAATTATAAGAAGTAGACATTCTTTGCAGTAAGTATGACCGCATGTTGGAAGGATTAATGGAACTCTTTCATTATTGTAAGCTTGATAACAAACATAGCATTGATTGGGAGGTATTCCTGACATAATTAGTTTTTTTAATTTTATTAAATTTTGATTAATATATATATAAAATATAAATTTTAAAAAAAAACGTAGTGAACTTTTAATAATTAATAATCTATCGATCAAAATATAATATATTGCTTCCAATCAATATATATTTAATTTAATAAATCAATTTCTAAAAAAGAAATATTATAATATTTATAAGAAGGAATATTGTGAAGCCAATTAGAATTTCGACAGAAAAGTTATTTCTCCAATATTTAATGATAAATAAATTATTATTTATATTCTTCATACTAACTAACTTAATTTATTAATCATTAACTTTTTGATTTTTTTTTTAAAGATTTTTATAAGATTAAAGTAAATCTTGAATAAATAAATTTCGATTGTAATTAATGATAGCGAAATCATTAATATTTTAGTTAAATTTATAATAAAATATTTTTCATTTATTTTTTCTTTGATTTAAGGTAAGCGAAATCTTTCGATGATATTATAACTGTATTTTAATTTTCTTGTTAATTAAAAATATTTTTTAGCAAAATTATATATAATTCAGATGGAGGACAAAAGTAAAAATTATATATATAAATAATTAGTAAAAATAAATTTTAGATCTTTTCTAAAAGAATTAGTTTAAAAAAGAAAAATGAATTTCATATCTTTATCAAGCAATTTAAAAATAATATACATCCTAAAAAACAATTAAATGTATTTTATTTTAAATTACATTCAACAATATAAGAATTTAAGTTTTTAATTTATTGAAATTAAACTTTTACAGATCTTGATACAAGTAATTTTGAAATAATAAATACTTTAATTACAAAAAAAGTTGATCTAGCTTTCCTACCAACGCCAATTCAAAAACTAAAAAATCTAGAAAAATATTTCTCTTTTAACAAAAGTATAACAAAATTGCCTAATTTATACATGAAAAGAGATGACATGACAGGATTAGCTTTAGGTGGTAACAAAACAAGAAAGCTCGAATATTTAATGTGTGATGCAATCAAAAGCAATGCAGATGTAGTAATTACAGTAGGATGCCCACAATCAAATCATGCAAGACAAACAGCAGCTGCTTGTAGACTTTTTGGGTTAGAGTGTTTTTTATTCCTAATTGACGACCATACAGGAGAAATTAAATCAGGGAAGTTGGAAGGAAATATGCTTTTGGATGAAATTCTAGGGGCAAAAATGATATTTTGTGATACAGACATAGAAGCTAAGCAAAAAATAGAGATTTTAAAAGCCGAATTGATGTCCAAACAAAAAAATTTTTACTTTATTCCTGCTGGAGGTTCAAATGATATTGGTTTTTTAGGATATATAAATGCTATGAAAGAAATTATGGAAGATGAAAAAAGATTAGGTATTAAATTTGATAAAATTGTTTTTGCCAGTAGTTCTTATGGAACACAATGCGGATTAATAATTGGAAATAAAATTTTCAAAAATTGTGAAAATGAAAGGAAAATATACGGAATTTCTATTTGTAAATTATTTTTGGACTCAACTTCAGAACTAGATGATAATCAAAAAATGCTAAAATTTGTGAATGATTTTGCCAGTAAAAATAATATAGAACTTATATTCACTGAAAAAGATATTATTTATGATCAGAGATTTAACAGCGCTGGATATGCAATTTTATCTGAAGATGATAAAAGAGCTATTGATTTATTTGCATTAAATGAAGCTATAATTTTAGATCCTGTATATTCTGGCAGAGCTGCAGGAGGTATGATAAAAATGATAGAAAACAATGAATTTGAAAAAGATGAGAATGTGCTTTTTATTCACACTGGAGGTGCACCTGCTTTGTTTACTGGACTATATAAAAAAGAGATATAAATATTAAATCAATAATTTTAATGTTAATAGGACTTCTATATTAAATTAGCCTAATAATGATTAATTAACTTTATAAAATTTTATAAAATTGGAAGATTTTTTAGAAAAATTATTTTATGCAATTTTGAGGTCTATTGGATTGAAAGCATTCAAAGAGGGAACTCATTTTTTCTTTTCATTCAAGAAATTTTCGAAAATCAATTAAAAATTTGATATAAATCTTAAATTTTTAAGGAAATTTTCTAATGTCTTTCTAATTTTAATATTATTAAAATTTCAAATTTTTAATTCAAATGAATTCTTCTAATAAGGAAAAACCATCAAGTATTGTAAGGCGATTGAAATTAAAACGACAAACAAAATTACTTTGTACAATTGATGAAAAATGGAATAATTTTGATAGCCTTAATAAGTTAATCCCAATATATAAATTTTTTAATTAAAAGACTTTTGTTTTCTTCAGATTTAAAATATTTTATATATATTTAATAATATTTTTCCCAAAATAAAGATTAGTAAATCACGGTGTGGATGGAATAGAAATTTACTCCGAATTGGAAATGGAATTAAAAAGAGAATTAATAAAAAAAATTCAAACTATTACAAAAGAGACAAATCAGAACATTCCTATTTTATATAATTTATCATACTTCAAAACTCTTATAAAAAGCATATACTCTTTAGAAACAAAGGACCAAACAGATAATATTTTAATAAATTATGATGAATTAAGGCTCTCAGAAAACCAATCAATATATATTTTCAAGGATAAAAAAGATATTGATGAATTTATAGAAAAAAATCTTCATATAATTAATCGAGAATTAAATGAGAACATTTTAGAAGATAAATCCCAAAAATTGTCAAGTACTTCTCTTCCAACATTTCAAAATCCTAATAATTATGAAATGAAAAACATATATTATAACATTTCTGGAATAGAAGATGGTGTTAAAGAATTTAAAAACTTTAAAGAAACGATAGATAAGGAACTTATTTCAAACGATATTGTTTTGGAAAAACTTCAGAATTCTAACATGGAAAATATCGAAAGTAATGAAATTTATAATCAGCAAGAGAATCAAGATTATATTGAGAATACTGAGTTTGCAAATCTCCTTAAAACAGAATTTTTAAAAAAAGTTTGTGTATTATGCACTGATCCTCCTCTAGAGTTTAATAATTTTGAGCTATCTGATTTAATCCATATTAATTTCGGAGAAGTGACTTTTACAGTTAATGAGATAACCGATAAATGTTTAAAATGTAAATGTTTGAACTCAGGGAAAATAAAATTAAATAATACTTTTTCTGTTGAAGGTAAGGATCATTTTTTATCAAGCCTAATTGAGATTGATGAAAATAATCTCACAGATGAATTATTCGATGCTATCAATTTAAATGTAGATTTTATTGTTATTAGTATTATAAATGAGCCAAATAAAGAAATCGAGTAACACAGTTTAATTTAATTCTATCATTTTATGCAAATAAATTAAGTTTTAATTTTTATGTAAACATTAAGGAAAATTAAGAATATTTTAAAAGTGAATGAATCTAAAATAAGAATAATTGTCAAAGTGGATAATCCAAACTCAATAAATTATTTTGATAACTATGTCGAAAATGTTGATGCCATTTATTTTTCAAGAAACGATCTAAATATAAAAGATTGCTTATCCAAAATTTGTTACAACCAAAAATCCATTATCAGCAAATGTGGTTATTTAGGTATTGATAAAATTTTAAATTTAATTACTTAGGTATTCCTATCATTATATCTGGAACTTTCCTTGAAACAATGAAATTTATTCCTAATCCAATCCGAGCTGAAATTTCAGATTTATATAATACTATTTTACTTGGAATCGATTGTCTATTATTAACTTCAGAAATCATTGATGGAATGTATCCTTTTGAAGCAATTGACACTATCAGTATATTATAAAATAAATAAAATTTTTGATTTTCTTGTAGTTCTAAGTTTTTATTATTTTATTTTATTATAAAATTAATAAAAGATGAAATATGTTCATGTTGTGAGAAAAGAGTCGATTATTCAAATTTATTTTTGGAAGTGCTTTATAAAACCAAAAAGCCCATGAAAATTGTGGAGGCAGTAGCCTCAAGTACAGTGAAAACTTCTTTTAACTTACAAACCCCTTATATTATTTGTTTAACTGAAAAAGGAACTGCTGCTATTTGTTTGTCAAAATATAGACCTTTTTGCCCTGTAATAAGTTTTACTTCTAAAGAAAATATAGCAATATCATTGTCAATATTTAGAGGGTTATTCACCATTATATTCGATGAAATCTCAAATATTGATGCAGTTATCACTTATGCAAATGAATTTTTAATTAAAAATAAATTAATTCCTCTTAATACTAATATTGTCTTATTGTCTGGTATCAATGAAACTAAAAATGGAACAACAGATCAAATGAGGGTTATCAATGTTTCTGATCATCAATCATGATATATTAAATAATTATTAAAAATTTACTTGTACCTATAAAAATTAACTAAATTTTAAATATATATATATTTAATAAACCAATTTAGATAATTTATGTGCTTAATGATTCTTAAAAAAATTTATAGTATTTATAAATTTATGAAAAATTAGTGATAGATCTAAAAATTCATAGTTTTTTAAGTGAGTGTAAATTTGAAAATTAAATTAAAATTTAAACAACAAAAGTTTTAATTTTAATCAATAAAATATATTTTAATTTTAAGGAATCTAAATCATATATTGAAATTAAAATTTTGTGTTTTGAAAACATTTTATAATCAATTTAAGTTTTGAAAATAAAAATGGAATTTGTACATGCTTTCAATGGATTTCGTGGAATCGCTTTTATAAATGTTTTAATTGATCATTACACATATGTCAATTGCATTTTGGATATTGGACAATTTGGTGTAGCGATGTTTTATGTTTTGAGCGCTTATTTATTAACTGGGCAATTATACAAACAATATCTTGAAAAAAATCAAATAAACATTTGCAATTATTGGATAAGGAGATTCTTCAGAATATATCCTTGTCTGATGCTTGCACTTTTTTGTGAATATTTAACAGGACGCCTAACAAATTACCAAATATGGAACATTTTTTGTTTAACCGGTATAGTTGGGTTTTATTGGGCTATATATGTTGAAATGCGATTTTACATAATAGTTCCACTAATAGTGGTTATTTTTGCAAAGATTAGAAATTTCATTTTAAAGTTTTCTTTAATGTTAGCACTATTTCTCTTAGGATTTTTTTATCACTTTTATTTAAATTTCATGGTGGATGAACCAAGAGGTTTTAGGAGATGGGATATTGATGACTACAGCTTTGAAAAAAATATTGTTTTCATAAATTACATTCCAATTTTCCTTGTTGGATCTTTTATGTCAATAATAGTTTATCATTTGAAAAAATTTAAACACAATTTTAATTCTTTTCCTATCTTAAAAGGATTGTTTATTTTATTTATATCACTAATCCATGGTCCAATTATCTACTATAGATGTATGCATGGAATTAATACATTCTGGGGCTTACCTTTTTCAAATTTTAATTTTATATTTTGCACTGGATACGTAATTGCTTTAATGTTTATGAATGGAAAGAACTTCATGACTTCTTTTTATCAATCAAAAATAATTAGCTTTTTTGGAGATATCAGTTATCCTGCATATTTATTTCATACAATTGTAAGAGAATTTACTTTTAAATATTGGGGCTGGAATAGCGGCCAAGGATTTCATTTATTCCTATGTTTTCTTATAACTGTTGCTTTATCATATTTAATACATATAACTGTTGAAAATTATTTTATAAAAAAGACTAAATTTTGGTGTATAAAGCAAATCACCACTCCAAAAGAAGAAGTACTAACTCCTAGAGAAGAAAATATGTATAAAAACCTTCATATAAATAATCCGAAATCAATAAATACACCAAATGCAGAGAATCTTTATAAAAAGCCAATTGGTGATGATAAAAATGATTTGGAAATAAGCCTAGGATTAATTGAAAATAAATTCTAATAGCAATATTTATTTGACTTTTAAATGGTAATGAGTTGAAAATTTAATTAATTAAATACTATTAAAAATTTTGTTATTTTTATATTAAAATTAAGCTCTTTTATAAAATATTTATTTTATTGCCTTGTTTGTGATTTTTTAAAAACATTTTTTAATGTTATTGGGTTAAATCTCGCTTTTATTTTAATTACTTACTTGCAGTCTAGGCACTAATAAAAATATTTAACTAGAGTTTAACAAATGTAATATTAATTCTTTAAGATTTATCAAAACGTTAGTTGATTATCATTTACTTAATCTTTAAATCGAAAAATCTAAAATTTGAATTGAAAATATAAACTTCAAATTAATTATATTAAATAATGCTTATGTCTAATATTAGGAAATTATTTTTATTAATTTCTCGACATTTGTTTTTTTTTCATCTGATAATCCATTAAGAGATTTAGCTTTAGTCAAATCATCTTGAGCAGATTTAAAATTATTTAAATTGATAAACAATTTTGCTCTGTGATATAATATTTCATATGTGAATTCTTCATTTTTATTTTCTGATTCAGCTTTATTTAGATCCTCAATACCTGAATTGAAATTTCCCAATTTATTATAAGAAGCAGCTCTATAAATTAAAGCTTCAATATTTTCCGAACTCTTCTCTAATGCTTTAGAAAATTGATCCACTGAAGTTTTATAATTTTCTTGTATAAATGCTTCTAAACCAGATTGTATTAATTCATAATCCATTTTTTATATTTTTAATTCTTTTAATAATTTATATAAAATCAGAATTGAATGTTTTGGAAGATTTTTTAATAATTCTAGAATAAAAGAAAGAGAAAATATTAATAATATATATTAAACTATTTAAAATTTCTTTTATAATAAAATTATGGAAATATTCTTTCTAAATAATAATAGATATTATGATATTGTTTTTTTACAAATCTATTTATAGGAAATATTAGGAGTAGAGAAATCTTTCGTGTCAGAATTTATTGAGAAATAAATATTATTTGGAATCTTTTCGTATCCTTTTTCTATGTTATCATTTTTTCCATCTTTTAAAACAATATTTTTAGGATGTTCATTGCTTAAAATTTCTGTAGAATTTATTGTAATTCTTTCCTTTTCAATTAATTCGTTTGTATTTAAAAATAATTTCTTTGATAAATTGATGAAATAAATCTCTACTGTGTGATGTATAAAGTAACAAAACAGCATTAAAGTTAATAAAGAAATAATAATTGTAATGAGATTAGTATTTTTCATATTAAAAAAATGCATATAAAATTTTGTAATACTTAAGTTGAATAAATATCCAGGAAAGCTTATGTTCCCTAAAAATATAAATATTTTCATTTCCAAAAATTTATTGATTAGGTTTTCTTTTGTAAAATTCATTAAAATTATCATTATCGAATAAAGCAAGGAAAAAATCAGAGACAAGTTCTCGGTTGAAATTGAATTTTCAAGATTAATCCCAAAAACATATTTAAAAATTGCGACTGAAATTATTAAAATTATATGAGCGAATAAAATAATATAACTCAAAATACCGAAGAAGTAATTTTTAATTGTGAAATATTCTAAAAATTTATAATTAGGTGATAAATAATCTTCATTGATTATAGCAGCGAATGATCCAAACGCAAATATTGGGAAGAAATTAATAAAAATTAAATTAGCATAAATACTATTAATCGGAAATGGAATATTTCTAAGATTCATTTTATATCCTTCTACAAAAGTTACAAAAATATGCCAAATAAGAGAAATTATGAAAAAGCTTGAAATGAATAAGACTCTTGATCTAACATTTACCAAATATTTATAAAACAAAAGAACAAATAAAGGAATAAATACATATGATCTCATTTCTGAGAAAATTGTCCAATAAATTGATTTTGCAGAAATTAAAAAGAAAATTTCTACAGTTTCACTTTCTGTTAGTCTTTGCACTAAAACTTCTAATATTAATGAAATTAAAAGGCAAGGATAAATTCTTAAAATCCTTTTCATAATATAATTACAAATTTTTATTTCTCCGTATTTTTTTATTTGTTTGTAGAGAATACTTGTAAGTAAAAATGAGCTTAAAACAAAAAATAAATTTACTCCAAAAACACCAGTTGGGAGTAGAAATATTGGAATAAGATAATGCTCTATTAAAACTTGAAGAAAAGCAAACCCTCTTAAACCATTTAAAGATTTTTGATAATCCATATAAAGACAAAGTTATAATTAAATATTATAATAATAATTTTGATTTTAAATTCTAAAAATAGACTTTTTAAAAATACTATTAAATACTTGAGATGTTTACTAATCTTAAAATTATACGTAAAAAATGAATTTTTATTCGATGATAATTATTCTATGTTAGAAAAAATTTAACAAATGAATGCACCTTGCTCCCTTCAAATAAAAAATCTATAATATTTTAAATATTAATTAAAATTATTTTTTTCTTGATTACTTCAAGAGTAATAAAATGTTTAATAAAATTGAAATATGAAAAAATTCATTATTAAGACATTAAATTTTGATCTTTCTTGACTGCTTTTTGAAAAATTATTTAATTGTCAAGATAATATTTATCCAAAGCCTCTAAATAATTTTTGACCTTATTAAGATACCACTAAATTTTTATACGTTTATTCCATCAAAGAAAATCAAAAATTGAATTAAAAAAATAATACTCTTTCAGGAGTTCTAAATCCAGTAAACCAAGTAACATGTCCTCCATATTTAGTTAGAATAAGGATGAAATTAGAATTTTCTTGAACTATAAAATAAAATATATTTTAAGTATAAATTGCAAAAATAAGTTAGAGATAATATATATTATTGAAAAGAAATTATAATTCTAAAAAATTACAAGTTTTTTTATCAATTGAATCGATTGGAGACATTTTATCATTTTTAGAATTGAAAAAAATTGTTGGAATTTTGATATGATTTAATTCATGATAGCAAGAACATTTATGATAATAATCTTCAACTGTCTCAAAACCGAAAATTTTACAAGTAAAATGCATATCATAATCCCTGTAATTTTTTATCAATTTTAATTTTTCATAATCGAAAAAATCATCAAAAGCGTATTTATGTTCTTCTAAATAAGAGACTTTTCTCTTGGCCAAAAAATAATCTAATACTCCATTTCTATTTCTCTTTTCTACTTCAAAAGCATTGAAAGGATTCGAAATATTTATAAACCCTTTAATATAATTATCATATTCATGATGATTTGCTAAAAGCTTGCAAAATAAATTTGCTCCCATACTAGTCCCAAGTGCGTAGCATCTTAAATCTGGATATCTTTCGCGAATAAATTCCATTGCAGTTAACAAATCATTATAATATCCTATATGATAAGTAAATGGAGTAAGCAAAGGAGAATCAGATATTCCTCTATAATTTACAACAACAATCTTCAACTTTTCAACTTCAGATAATTTAGCTATGATGTCTCTGATATAGTTTGATTCAGAGCCACCTGTTAAACCATGCATTATCACTAGCAATTTATCATCTTTTTCTAGGTTTTCATATTTTAGAGGATCGCTTTGAGTGCTTTTAGTTACAACCCAGTCCAAAGAAATCACACCTAAATCGTGAGTGGCTACATATTGCCGTTTATAATTAATTTGTTTTTTCTGTTGATTTTCATTATAAATCATTTGTGATAGACAGGTAAGCATGTAAATAGTAGGTTTGTAATCGATTGGTAATATGCTTTTAACGAGATAATTATTCAATAAACTTTGTTTATTGAAGTTAATTTCATGGCTGCAATAAATTTGTGAAAAGCCTCTTTTCAATATTTGATAAAAAAGTATTGCTTTAAAAGAAGTTTTGATCATTTTTTTAAAAGAAAGCTTTTCTGATGGTTTTTTCCCGCTTATGTAAAACAACTTTTCCAAAAAATTTTTAGTTTTTAAATAGAATTTCATTTATTTTTTTTTTATTTTTGATTATTAAACTAATTTATTTATAGTGATTTTATGATTTTTCTTGAATATGACTAAGGAGTTATTTTATTATGAAGATATTTAAATTGCATAAATATTTAAAAATTTTAATTTTTCACCATTATGTTAATTTCATATTTTTAGATTTTGAATTCATCATACTTAAAATTTTTATATAAATTTTAGATTAAAATAAATAATTGAAAGCATTCTCAAAAAATTTAATTTATTTTTTTTTTATGTTTTGTAAAATTATTAAAATAAAGAAATATAAATTTTATAATTTACAAGGTTTAAAATTTTAAAAATATGAACTATTTTCAATATGCTTAATGCTTATTATTAAATTAATTGAAATGCTTGGGGATTGGGGATTGGGGATTGGGGATTGGGGATTGGGGATTGGGCCCA
>Ga0194116_10006468_pt1 | contig 12478 bp, 10 predicted proteins | sample TA2MahsurfametaG_4_FD_148617 | JGI IMG/M metagenome (GOLD analysis project Ga0194116, IMG submission 148617) | Freshwater microbial communities from Lake Tanganyika, Tanzania - TA2015008 Mahale S9 surface | ecosystem: Environmental > Aquatic > Freshwater > Lake | place: Tanzania: Lake... | reverse complement strand
ATTGATTTACAACGCTTTAGCTCCCCCTGCTGGACTTGAACCAGCGACCCTCTGATTAACAGTCAGATGCTCTAACCAACTGAGCTAAGGAGGAATATGTTCCAGCTTTTTTATGTTGCTTGAACCAACACCCCAACAACCTCTTATTTCAATACGGCTGATTTTGTCGGGGGTGCAAAAATAGGCATTTTCGGTTTTCCACAAAAGCATTGCAAGCGCAATCCCATAAAATTTCACCGCTTTTTGGCTCTCCTACCTATAAATCTGCCAATCGGTGCTTTAACACCACAAACACTGCATTCCGATAAGTCGAAAGAAGGGCTCAAAAGCCAAAAAAACGGCTTTGCTCCAGCCCCAAAAACAATCCGTCGGGCCGCTGCTCTAATACATAGGTTTTGAGGTAATACCCCTCCCCACTCACATTCCGGCCGTTTTGCAAACTAAACCGATAACGGTGCAAAGGACAAACAATATTCCCCACCGCATCTAGATAACCCTGCGCCATTTTACCCCCTGCATGCGGACAAGTTTGCGCACAAGCATATAAACGATCCTGATGCCGCACCAAACAAACGCGCTTGCCGGCAACCTCCCAGTCGCAGAGCCCCTGATCATTCCAGGGCAACTCTTCCAGGCTTTCAGCAATTTTGTGCCAAATTATTTTTTTGTCGCCCATATAATAGCGTCAATCTGATTCCGTTGCTTTAAAATCCGGTTTTATAGAGATAGCGAATTTTATACAGTTCTTGCACCTTATTCAGCATCATCGCTCTTAGCGCATCCAAATTACGTCGCTCTATTGCTGAAACAAACACACAGTTGCCCTGTGTTTCGTTTTCCCATCTTTCACAAAGCTCTTGTAAAATCATTGCCTTTTCTTCCGGCGGCAGCCATGGATCAAAATGCTGCTCCTCATACACATCCATCTTATTAAAAATGGTAAGCACGGGCTTATCAAAACAATGCATTTCCTGCAGTGTTTTGTTCACCACTTGCATTTGTTCTTCATATTGCGGGTGCGATATGTCTACCACATGCACCAACACATCACTTTCGCGCACTTCATCCAGTGTGCTTTTAAAGCTTTCTACCAAATGATGCGGCAGCTTGCGTATAAACCCAACCGTATCGCTGAGCAAAAAAGGAGTAGTTTCAAAAACCACTTTACGCGTAGTGGTATCGAGTGTTGCAAAAAGTTTGTTTTCTGCAAACACATCGCTTTTGCTTAACAAATTCATGAGCGTGCTCTTGCCCACATTGGTATAACCCACCAGTGCTACGCGAATAAATTCACCACGGTCTTTCCTTTGCGTAAATGCCTGCTTGTCGATTTCTGCGAGTCGCCTGCGCAGCAAAGCAATTTTATCTTTTACAATACGGCGGTCGGTTTCAATTTCTGTTTCACCGGGGCCACGCGTTCCAATACCTCCTCCCTGTCGCTCCAGGTGTTTCCACATGCCTTTCAATCGCGGAAGCAGATACTGATACTGTGCCAGCTCTACCTGCGTTTTTGCCTGCGCTGTTTTTGCCCTGCGGGCGAAAATATCTAAGATGAGATCGCTGCGGTCGATGGTATAAACACCCAGCGCTTTTTCAATATTCAGGATTTGCGCACCGGTGAGTTCATCATCAAAAATAACCAAGCTAATTTGATGGGTGGAAATATATTGCCTGATTTCTTCCAGCTTTCCCTTGCCAACAAAAGTGCGACTATCAGGATGCGCTAGTTTCTGAACATATCGTTTTATGGTAATGGCGCCTGCCGTTTCTGCCAAAAACGAAAGCTCATCTAAGTACTCTTTTACCTGTGTGTCTGTTTGATTTTTCTGGATGACACCCACCAACACGGCCCGCTCTTCCTGTTGTATGCTTTGCTTACGTTCAATCACGCTGCAAAATTAGAACAGTTGTTCCGAAAGGAATGAAAAAGAAAATGCATTCTATTACCCAAAGCAATCAACTATAGTCCGCTGATGCTTAATCCAACCGTAAGCGGACGAATTTGATTGGGGCCCTGACGTTCTTTGATTAAATCGTTGAGCTGATAGCTGGCAAAAATGGCGACTTTCCCGAAGCCTATGCGGCCGGTAGCAGCAATGCGCAGGTTGTTGAAATGCTGGCGCGATTTCAACTTTTCAATATAATCCAGATTGCCGCGTGCATCGCTCTGGTAGCGGGTGCGATGCGTTACATTGATCATGGTGCCCACTTTCAAACCCAGTGCCGCTTTCAAACCTTTATCGTTTTCGGGATCGGTATTAAAACGCAGTTCTACGGGCACTTCCAAAAATGCAGTTGCCAGTTTAACCTTGCGGTACCGAATGCCGGTATCTCTGGCTGAGAGCTCCGCATAAGTAAGGGCATTGTTATTTACAATATCTAGACGGCGGCGCACTTGCTTATCAAAGTAAATATTATCGGTACTGATGCCGGGGCCCATGCCCACGCTCCAGCGTGCATCGGTTTTAAATGGAAAATCGAACATGAAATAAGCGTTGAAGCTCCTGCCGATGCCGGAAGTTGCAATTGAATCGGGACTGCTCGTCCAGGTGTGATACCCTAACTGAAACATCAGGTGGTCTTTGTTGCGATTACTCAGATCAACCTTTGTCCAATCTTTTTTAGGTGCGGGTGATTTCTTCTGGGCTTGTGCCGTGGCAATACAAAAGATCGACAGGGCGAGGATATATATTTTCGTCAGCTTCATAAGCAACAAATGTATTGGTCGGCAAGTTAAGCAAAGGTTAAAGGAATTGAGCAAAAAGAGGCAAGAGTTTGGGGCAAAACGGGCATAAAATGCTCCATTCTGTTCAATTACACATTGCTGAGGCTATTTCTTCTTTTCACATAATGGCAGAAGTACGATGCTTGTGCTTTGCATTTTCGCCCCGATACAATCGGGGCTGCCTTAAATAGCATCAAGTGATCCGCTCTGCGAGCGGAACACTTGCGCTAGGTTTTTTGGATTCTCATGTGCACGAACCGCTTTCAAAAGATTCTTCGCTTCGCTCAGGATGACAATAATGATTGATGCACAAACTTCGATTCCTGTAAAGTTGATGGTAATGTTACGCTGTTAGTAATCAATAATCTAATAATACCTGCAAGCGAGATACTTGAACCAGCTCCATGTTGATTGTAAATTATAAATTATTTATTACTGATTAGTATAGAAACATTCCGGCCGCTCGGAACTAATCCCAAATTCCCAATACCAAATTCCAATTCCCTGCTTGTCTTCAGGACGGGCCTTACGTAGTTTGTGGTTTTTTCGAGCGGAGTGCGCCGTTAAAAAAAGGGCTTAGCACGCAAGTGATCCAGCCCTTTTTAGGCAAACGACGTGAGAAAAAATCCATTCATCATAAATACAATTCATACCCCTATCGATGACGAATGGAAACAAAGTACGCGGCCCGAGGCTTTTTGGTTACTTTTTGGCCCACAAAAAGTGATAAAGTTTAAATATGCTAAGCTGCTTCATTTTTACATTGATACATCAATGATCAATAGTTCCTTTTTGCACGCCCTAAAAGGAACGCAAAAAGGGCGCCCGAGATCAAAGCTCCATGATCTCGGGAGGGAATAACTATGTAACGCCTGTACTACTGCAGCCTCAAAGGTGGGGCCTTGATATCGATTGATTGTATGTAAGTGGTTGATATACGCAGCTGCAAGACAAATGATTCTAACTACTAAATACTCATTACTAATTTCTAATCCCAAATTACTAATATCTAACTCCTATCTACTCCTTACCACCCAATCACAAATCAAGTCTGTACCCAAAAACAGGAAGTATGCCAAAAAGGTTTCTGTAAACAATTGTATTGGTTGCAGCATTAAAACTATGTGATACGGGATTTTTGCGATTCATTAAATTTTGTACCCCCAAAATCGCTGTGCCGGTTTTATTTCGGTACTGAACTTTCCATTGAATCTGCACATCGATACGGAAAAAATTTCTCAGCTTCTGCTCATATATTTTGCTATTATCAAAAACGGTTCGGCGTTGCTGAATCGACTTTTGCAAATCAATGGGCGTAACCCTTACTCCACCGGTATGCATCACCCGTAAATCAAAAGCAATACTTTGCTGCTGTTGCTGCTTACCAAGCTGCCACTCTTTACCTGTTAGCAGGGTAAATCCTGTATTTGCATTGTATCGTGTACTTCTCCAAATCTGATCAGACGGAAGGTATTTCGACTGATAAAGACTCATGGAAGCAATCAGGTAAAATGCATCATCCCATGCACGCTCTGCGGTAAATTCCATACCATAATTCCTGCCTTCGCCATTATTTTTCAGCACCTGAATTGTGAAGTCATCATCCATGTTGATGATACTGAAACTGTTTCTGGCTGTTGCTGAAACCGGAATATGATAAAGCGCCTGATCATATATTTCGGTTTTAAACTTCATCGCTTTGGATACTTGTATCTCGTATCCTACAATAAAATGTCTTGCCTTGCTAAAGTCGAGCCCCTTATTGGGCATAATTGTATCGCTGCCTGATCGGATGCGTGCAAAATAATTACCTAGGGGCTGCATTTGTGCATGTATGCCATAGCCTGCAGTGAACATATGCCGTTTCCCGGCTTTCCATCTCATTGCCATACGCGGTGCAACTGAGCTGGTACGATTGAGTGTGAGATGCTGAGCATGCATACCCGCCTGAAATCTTAATCGATTACTGATATCCCATTTCCACTGAACAAATCCATTCACCAGTGTAGTATTGTCTTGCACATTAATGGTATTGCGAAGCTGATTGCTAAATAGCTCCCGCTGTCGCAAACTGAAAGCCTTACTCGTTATATAAGCACCGGTGCGAATAAGATGCTTGGATGTAACCTTGTAGTTGATTACGCTTGAGAATACCAGATTCCATTCTTGGAAGCGATTGGTTCGTTCAATAATCAGTGGACCATTAAAGCGTGATAATCGGTTGTTATCATCACTATAACCAAATCCGTTCATGGAAACAACTGAACGGATACTCGTTTTTCGGTTCAGAAGTAATTCATGTGTAATGCCTACGGCTCCTGTAGTAGCAGCGTCCAGCCAGCCATTTCTTTTGGATGGTTGCGTAGTCCATATGATGGAATCTCTGCTTGCTTTCTGTTCTTGCCTGCTGTTACCACCAAAACCGAAAACGCTAAACGTACCTGCGCGTCCGGCAGGCAAGTGTATATTAAAACTGAGATCCTGAAATTTAGTAGGTGCATCAGCGATGTTCAAGCCCATCTGCTGGATGAGAGATAAAAAGTTATACCTGTAATTGATAAGATATGAACCTTTATATTTTTTACTGAAATAGCCCTCTGTTGCTACATCAACACCCATCGTACTTACTGCAGCAGTAAATTCTCTTTTCTGATTATTTCCTTTTCTGAATCGAATATCAAAAACACCGGAAAGCGCATTTCCATATTCTGCCGGAAATGCACCCATTAATAAATCCGACTGATCTAGCAGCTGCGCACTAAGTATTGAAATCGCTCCGCCTGCAGTTCCTACCCGCGCAAAGTGGTTAGGGTTGGGGATATCCACACCTTCAAGTCGCCAAAGCAAACCATTGGGAGCATTCCCGCGAATGATGATGGCATTGCCATCTGAACTGTTATTGCTCACTCCTGCAAATCCCGTTGCAATACGCGCCAGATCATTAATACCTGCAGCATATCTTCTGGTTTCTTCCGAACTAAAAGATCGGGCACTGATGATGGAGAGTGCATTGCTAGGTGCAGATTTGTTTTTCTTCCCGGTAACGACAATTTCATTCAGCTGCCGTATTTCCTCATCCATTTGAACAGAGACAACAAGTTCCTTGCCAGACTCTAGATTTAAACGGGTGAGATAAACAGGTTTATACCCTTTGCTGGTAACAATCATGGTATGTCTGCCGATCGTAACATTTGTAATCACAAAATTGCCTTCCTTATCGGTCAGAGTACTTTTGCCGTTATCCGATTCCAATACAACAGTTGCACCTATCAATGGGAATTGTATGGAAGCATCTTTTACAGATCCTCTTATGGTTTGCGTTCTTTTTTCCTGCGCATACAAAACAGATAGTTGGAAAAGCAGAATTATTGAAAGCAATATGGAAAGGAAATGTTTTTGCACGCTTGTTTTGGTTCGGTTTGAAAAGCTTAGGGACAGATACGCAAAGTTGAAATTATTCAAAAATAAAATCTGAGAACGATTCTTTGGAAGATGTTATTGTTGCGCTGTTAGTAATCAATAATCTAATAATACCTGCAAGCGAGATACTTGAACCAGCTCCATGTTGATTGTAAATTATAAATTATTTATTACTGATTATTGTAGAAACATGTCGGCCGCTCGAACCTAATCCCAAATCCCCAATTCCAAATTACCGGTACTCAAATTGTATGCAAATAAAAAAGCAGCTACAACCATTAACGATGTAACTGCTTGATTACCACGTGGATCCTGTAGGATTTGAACCTACGACCCCCTGATTATGAGTCAGGTGCTACTAACCAACTGAGCTAAGGATCCTGCTGCTGTGTAGCTTTACTATGTATGCTACAAAGCAAGAACACAAAGATAAAACTTTCAATGGCTTCTTCCTAAACCCACTGCCCGCAATCTTAATTAACTTTGCTGCCGCATCATGAAAAACATCCACAACATTCTCTTCGACCTCGGTGGTGTGCTGCTCAACATCGACTATCAACGTACAGAAAATGCATTTGCCACACTTGGCATTCCCAATTTTCATGAACAATATCATCAGTTTTTTGCCAACCCGCTCTTCAGCGCACTGGAAACCGGACAAACCCATGAAGCTGATTTTTTTCTGCAGCTCGGCAAACAAACCGGCGTTGCACTTTCTGAACAACAAATCACCCAAGCGTGGAATGCCATGCTGCTCGACTGGCGTATTGAAAGCATTGCAATGCTTCCGCAGCTGGCTAAACAATACCGACTCTTCCTGCTCAGCAATACCAACGCCATTCACCATAAAGCATTTCAGGAAAGCTATGCCCAGCAGTTCGATCAACCGTTCGACTTACACTTTGAAGGCGCTTACTACTCTCACCTCATACAACAACGGAAGCCCCATGACGCTGCTTTCCTACATGTGCTTACAGAACATCAGTTAAATGCTGCTGAAACGCTGTTCATCGATGACAGCTTGCCTAACATTGAAGCCGCAGCTGCACTGGGTTTTCAAACCATTCACCTTACGGAAGGTATGCGCATTGAAACGCTGGATTTGTAAATAAAGCTTTGGTGAGCTTTTTTTATTTCACCTCTTCAAAAGCAAGATAATCGCCTGCGGGAGCTGAGGATGACTTTGTGTTGGCGGTATGGGGTTGCGGCGTGGCTGCCTGGTACGACTGCTGCATTGCTTCCATCTGCGCACGCATCTGCTGCATCTGCTTGCGTACTTGTCGCCCTACCCGAAATGCGGGTATCAAAAAATGAAACACAAAACGATACAGAAAATAAAAAAACAGTATCGTAAAAAATAGCTTGAACATGTTGCAAAGGTAGCACATCACTTATGCCACCCTAGCTTCAAACTGTTAAATGTCGGAGGGCGGCCCCTGCTTATCTTCATCGGGCGACTGCCTACGCTTTAAATACTGCAACAACTTTTCTACTGCCTCCGAAAGTTTATCGGCTGCTGCATCGGTGGCCTTGGCCAAACCTTCCTGTACTTTTTCATTCCGCATCAGCAAACTGCCAATACTCAAAAAAGGCGACTCGCCGCTTTTTCGCTTGGGAAAAAAGGCCGAGAGCAATAACACCAGCGCATTGCTGCGCAGATACCTGCCCTTTTTCTCCAGCTGCTGCTCCATGCGCAGCGCTTTCAGCTTCAGCCGGTAGACCTCCTTATCCAGGGTATCTATATTATATATGGTATGCTTCGCCATCGTTTATTCGTCATCTTTTTCATCTGCCGGACTTTCTTCTTGTAGCTGTCGCACCATAGTCCGTATTATTGGGGTGATAAACAACGCTTTACGTAACATGGTCAGCAAAATACCGGTTAGCAGCAACACCCCCGTAGCCAAACCAAACCCTGCCACATAAGAGTCAAAAAGGGAAGAAAACCAAAATCCCAGCACCAATCCGGTAAAAATCAGGAACATAAACAGCAAAAAAAGCAGCAAAATGGCCCAAATAAGGGTTCCGGCGGCCTGTGCAAAGGCACGTATGCCCTGCAAACGGAGAATTTCCAAGCGGGTTTGCACATAATCGCGCAAGAGGGTTTGGCTTTCGTGTAAAAAGTCTTCCGGATCCTGCATATCAGACATATCGCTGAATTTTATGAAAAATAGCCAAAACCGCGCATCCGGCAAAGAACCCTGATCATTTTGTACCATGCGAGCTATCATGAAAAAATTTGCACGGATGTCGGCCATCGCTTACCTTTGCATCGGATTAATGATTCAGATGAAGGGAACGAGTGCCGTTCCCTTCTTTATTTCGGTACCATGACCCTTGCGCAAAAAACAGAGAAGATCGTAGCACTCACCACCGCACTGATTGCGGATGAGTCTGCCTATTTTCTGGTGGATGTGAAGCTGAAGCCGGGCAACAATATCCAGGTTTTTCTGGATGGCGATGCTGGCGTGTCGCTGAAAAAATGCGTTGAGTACAACCGGGCATTGTACAAGCAAATCGATGGAGCAGGATTATTTCCTCCCGGAGAATTTGCGCTGGAAATATCATCGCCCGGGGTGGACGAACCCCTGCGCATGCTGCGTCAGTACCAAAAAAACATCGGCAGAATGGTAGAAGCCATCCTGAAAGATGGGCGTAAAATTTGCGGCAAGCTGCTGGAAGCCAACGAAGCGGGCATTACGCTGGAAGAAACCAAAGGCAAAGGAAAAAAGCAGGAAGTGCTCACCCACTCACTGCCATTTGATAACATCAAATCAACCACCGTTCAGGTAGTTTTTTAAAACCCGTCCCGGGAAAGGGGCCAAATCTGAAGTTATGGCAAGTATTAACCTCATCGAGTCGTTCCAGGAGTTTAAGGAGGCGGAAAACATTGACCGCCCCACGATGATGAAAGTACTGGAAGATGTGTTTAAAACACTGCTCCGTAAAAAGTACGGCAGCGATGAAAATTTCGACGTAATCGTAAACACCGAAAAGGGTGACCTTGAAATCATGCGCCGCCGCATGATTGTACCCGACGGAGAAGTAAACGATCCGCTAGCTGAAGTGGCCTATTCGGAAGCAGTTACCATTGAACCCGACTTTGAAGTGGGCGAAGAGCTGTATGAAGATGTGGACATCATGGACTTTGGCCGCCGCGCCATCCTTGCTGCCAAGCAAACCCTTGCCAGCCGCATCAGCGATTTGAAAAAGAATGTGCTGGTAAAAAAATATTCCGATCGCATCGGCGAAATCATCAGCGCTGAAGTGTATCAGGTGTGGAAGAAAGAAGTGCTCCTGCTCGATGAAGAAGGCAACGAACTCATCTTGCCGAAGAGCGAGCAGATACCGCAGGACTTTTTCAAAAAAGGAGAAAACATCCGCTCGGTAGTGAAGAAAGTAGATACGCGCAACAACAACCCTGTTATCATTCTCTCCCGCACGCATCCCAGCTTCCTGGCTAAACTGCTGGAAATTGAAGTGCCTGAAATTTTCGACGGACTCATCGTGATCCGCAAAATTGTGCGTGAGCCGGGTGAAAGAGCAAAAGTTGCTGTGGAAAGTTTCGACGACCGCATCGATCCCGTTGGTGCCTGCGTAGGTATGAAGGGAAGCCGCATTCACAGCATTGTGCGTGAACTGAAAAACGAAAACATTGATGTGATCAACTGGACCACCAATATCAACCTGCTGATCCAACGTTCACTCACCCCTGCGCGTATTACCAGCATGGATATTGATCAGGAAGGGAAACACGCTGAAGTATATCTTAAGCCCGATCAGGTTTCTTTAGCTATTGGTAAGCGCGGTGTAAACATCAAACTTGCCTGTGAACTCACCGGCTATGAAATTGATGTGTACCGCGAACAGGAAGGTGAAGAAGAAGCATTTGATATTGACCTGGATGAATTCAGCGATGAAATTGAACCCTGGATTATCGACGAACTGAAGCGCATTGGTTGCGATACTGCACGCAGCGTACTCGACCTCACAACAGAGGAACTGGAACGCCGTGCCGATCTGGAAAAAGAAACCATCGCTGAAGTGCGCCGCATTCTTCAGGAAGAGTTTGATAAAGACTAAAACAGCAATTAAGAAGCAGCAACACTAAACCCATATCGTTGCTTCTAGGAAAAGATATTATGTCAGAAAGTACTACACCCCGACTGCTGGCCGCCGCCAAGGAATTTAACATCGGCAAGGAAACGCTGATCGAATTCCTGATCGGCAAAGGTTTCAGCCGCGACGACCTCAAGCCAACCGCCAGGCTAACGGAAGAAATGTATCATTCCCTGCAGGCAGCATTTTCTTCGGATAAAGCAGCCAAAGCCAAAAGCGATCAGATTGAAATTCCTAAAGGAGGCGTTGCCGAACTGAAAAAGAAAAAGGAAGAGGAAGAAATTACCTTCCGCAAAGACACCAAAAAAGCAGCGGAAAAAGAAAAAGAACCCGCAGCCGAACCGGTTGTTGAGAAGCCGGAAGCGCCGGCACCGGAACTGGTAAAAGCACAGGCTCCTGAAATAGAAGGACCCAAAGTGGTTTCCAAAATTGATTTGGATGGCATTGAAACTTCTACGCGTCCGAAAAAAACAGCCAAGAAAAAAGCAGAAAAAGCTGCTCCAGCTCCGGAAGAACCCGCTCAGAGTACACCTACACCTGCGCCTGAAACACCGGTTACGCCTGAAGAGCCACCGGTAATTGAAAATATCCGCGCCGAAAAACTGGAAGGTCCGAAAGTATTAGGCAAGATTGATTTACCCACAGATTCGGATACGCGTCCGAAAATTTCGATCAGCGATAAAGAAAAACGCAAGCGCAAACGCATCCCCGTTGATAAAAAAGGAAGCGAAGCAGCGCAGCACGACAGTCAAACCCGCAGCAGTACCGATCAACCCCGTGGTGGTGGCGGACAACGCGGTGGGGGTCGCGCACCCCTGCGCCTTGAAAAGCGCGGTGACCGCAGCAAGAAAGAAGATCGCATCATTGATGAAAAAGAAATTCAGGAAAAACTGCGCGAAACACAGGCCAAACTTTCAGGCGGTGGTCGTGGTAAGAGCCTGAAAGCAAAATATCGCCGCGCCAAACGCGAAGAAGCAGCGGAGCAAATGGGCGAAGAAGGCGAAGACAATGTAATTCAGGTAACGGAATTCATCAGCGCCAGCGAACTGGCCAACCTGATGGATGTATCCGCAACCGATGTAGTTGCAAAATGTTTTAGTCTTGGCCTCATGGTTTCCATCAACCAACGCCTCGATGCGGAAGTAATTGAACTGGTGGCAGGTGAGTTTGGCTATGCGGTTGAGTTCATCGACATGGAAAAGCAAGCTGAAATGGAAGAGGAGGAGGAAGAGGATGATGAGGAAGCATTGCAAAACCGCGCACCCATTGTTACCATCATGGGTCACGTTGACCACGGTAAAACATCATTGCTCGACTATATCCGCAATGCCAACGTAGTTGCCGGCGAAGCGGGTGGTATTACCCAGCACATTGGTGCATACGAAGTTACCATTGCCGACGGAAGAAAAATTACTTTCCTCGATACACCGGGTCACGAAGCGTTTACCGCCATGCGTGCGCGCGGTGCCAAAGTAACCGATATCGCTGTAATTGTAATTGCTGCTGATGATGCCGTGATGCCGCAAACCAAAGAAGCGATCAGTCACGCGCAGGCTGCAGGTGTACCCATGATTTTTGCCATCAACAAAATAGATAAGGAAGGCGCGAACGCACAAAAAATTTACGAGCAGCTTTCGCAAATGAATTTGCTGGTAGAAGAATGGGGTGGAAAATTCCAGAGCCAGGAATTATCAGCCAAGCAGGGATTGAACGTAGATAAACTGCTGGAAAAAATTCTGCTGGAAGCAGAACTGCTCGATCTGAAAGCCAACCCCGACCGCGAAGCATCCGGTTCAGTGATTGAAGCATCGCTGGATAAAGGCCGCGGATATGTAGCCACCATTCTGGTACAAAACGGAACCCTACATCAGGGCGATTTGCTGGTATCGGGACAATACTATGGCCGTATCAAAGCCATGTTCAACGAAAGAAATCAGCGCATCACCGAAGCTGGTCCTTCTACACCGGCAGTAATCCTCGGTTTGAACGGAGCACCGCAAGCAGGTGAAAAACTGAAAGCATACGATGATGAAGCGGAGGCAAAAGAAATTGCCGGACGCCGCGCACAAATTTTGCGCGAGCAAAGCATCCGCACCAAAAAACATATTACCCTCGATGAAATTGGACGACGCCTTGCACTGGGTAACTTTAAGGAACTCAACCTCATTATTAAAGGTGATGTGGATGGTTCGGTAGAAGCGTTGACCGATTCAC
>Ga0194116_10006465_pt1 | contig 12482 bp, 13 predicted proteins | sample TA2MahsurfametaG_4_FD_148617 | JGI IMG/M metagenome (GOLD analysis project Ga0194116, IMG submission 148617) | Freshwater microbial communities from Lake Tanganyika, Tanzania - TA2015008 Mahale S9 surface | ecosystem: Environmental > Aquatic > Freshwater > Lake | place: Tanzania: Lake... | reverse complement strand
AATATCAACTCCAGAGATGTCTTCTGATAAAGTGTATTCAAACTTATGAAACGCATTGAATGGATCAGAAAACATGATCGGATTTAGCTTAACTTTATATACAGTCCCTGTCTCTGGATCTGTGATCTCGACAAACTCCATCGTGGAAAGTTCTTCTAGAACTTGCTTTTCGTCATAGATCATTTCCCTTTCAGCAACAGGACAGATTTTTGGGATCTTTGCTGCCATCACAAGGTTTGCCGTCATAACAGAGCTTACTACATAGTCAAGGCTGTAAATTTCGTTTTCATCTGTAGGTGGTGTTATGCCAGATCTAGATGCTTTGAGCTCTGATAGAAATATGAAAGAGGCTTGTTCAAGCGCTTTGTTTTTTGTTTCTACCCTTCCTGTATAGCATATCGATGAATCTGTTGCAGCCGCTGCGATCCTGCGTAGGTTACCAGTATTTTCAACTTTTCTATCACTGCTGCTAGAAATACCTTGCGTGACATCTATACGATTTCCACTTTCATCAAGGTAAGATTGGCCATTCACTGGGCTGTTTTTTTGCAGAACATGTGTTGTAGCAAGTTGATTGTCATCAACGATGCCTAACTGCTCCCTGAGTTCAGGATGCTGTATTTTTATCACAGATTTTAAGTCATGTCTGTTAGTTATACTATGTGCGATCTGTTGTTTATATTTTTTTATTGCCGAGTCTGTGAAGTAAGAGAAAGTTTGATTCAACTTCATTTTATCAAATAGGCCTTGGATTAAACTTTCAATAAATCCTTTGACTCCTCCTATTTTAAATCCGCTAGGATTTCGTCGTTTAATCTCGTGGGTACAAATGTGATCTAAGCTTTCGTGACTATCGCTACTGGAAGATCGCTCAGAATTCGCGCTTGTTGACAGGCTTGTATCAGCAATTTTTTGAATCCTATTTTCCCATAAACCTTCATCAATATAGCGTATAGTATTTGAAATTTTAAATTGGAGATTGTCATAGTTTTTTTTCTGTGGTGCAGTTCTACAAACTACATCGAAACTAGAATTATTGTTATTACTTTCTGGAATTATTGTTGCCATATAATTACACTTATTAAATTTATTTGCTTTAATTATTTTATCACTTAAATACTTTTATCGTAATGGAAAGATAATTTTAATTTGTTTGTAATAAAATTGTTTTGTTGGTATTTTAAAAAAGTGTTATCTTTTTCTTAAAATAAATTATAAAAAGTGCGGTAAAAATGAACTTACTAAGTGATGTCAAATTAGTTCTTTTAGATTTTGATGGTCTTCTTGTGGATACAGAGCAGCTTCATTTTTTAGCATATAAAAAAATGTGTTTGTCTTATGGTTTTGTTCTTCCTTGGGAATTCAAAGATTTTTGTGAAGTTGCTCACAGAAGTTCTACCGGTATAAAAGAAAAAATTTATTTAGACATCCCAGCTCTTAAGCAGATCGAACCAGACTGGTCTGTTTTATATGCTAAAAAAAAAGTTGAGTATAAGAAAATTTTAGAAAACGATCCTATTCATCTTTTGCCTGGAGTAAAGTGTTTTTTAAACGCCTTAGAGCAAAGAAATATTTCTCGAGCTGTTGTTACTAATTCACCTAGAGAACAGATAGATGCTATTAAAAGCAAGATCCCAGAGCTCTCTATGATACCCTATTGGTATACAAGAGAAGATTATAAAAATGCGAAGCCTGAGCCGGATGGTTATCTCAAGGCTCTTGCTGATTTAGCTCAACCTGGCGATAAGGTTTTAGGATTTGAGGATACTTACAGGGGATTTACAGCCCTTGATTCAGCTAAGGTTAAGGGAGTCGTTGTGTCAGATCTTCTCAGTGAGGAATTTATTGGAGCTCTTAAGTCCAAGGGTGCTGAAATATACCCATCTTTTACAGAGTTGCTTTCTCAGCTATAAAAAACTTTTACCAGATAAAGCCCATGAGCTTCTGCAGCTTTACCTGCAGCCTTCCTGTCTTTGAGTTCAAGGATAGTGGGTATCTGGTTGGGATTTCTTTTTTTTCCGCCGACTTCAAGCAAAGTCCCTGTAATGTTTCTTACCATTTTGTATAAGAAGCCATTTCCCTCAAACTCCAGTATCATACCACCAGCTTCAGGGATAAAGTCTATTCTGAATATTGTCCGAACTGCATCCTTACCTGCACTGCCTTCGTCCTGCTGGTTGGCAAAAGATGAAAAGTCATGAGTGCCAACAAGATGTTTTGCCCCTTCCTTCATAGCTTCTATATCAAGTTTATGCAAAACATGTAAAGCATACCTTCTTTTAAAAGGATCGCTTATTGTGTCTAAATGTAACCTATATTGATAAATCTTCTTCACTGCACTGTATCTAGCATGGAAAGTGTCCTCTGCCAGCGTTAGTTCTAATATTCTAATATCTTTTGGTAACAAGCAGTTTAATGAGTAGCATGTTTTGGTTGTATCTATAGGGTGCTCTGCATCAAAATGTGCCACTTGTCCAAGAGCATGTACTCCACTATCGGTCCTTCCTGAGCCGTTGACTTTTATTGTATTGCGCAGGATTTTACCTAAAGCTGATTCAATCACATCTTGGATGCATACACTGTTGGTCTGGCTTTGCCATCCACCATAACTTGTTCCGTCATAGGAAATCACCATTTTATATCTCGGCATGCATGATCTCCATCAGAGCCTTAGCAATCCATATGTCTTCTTTTGTTGTTATTTTGATGTTCCTGTAGCTTGAGAGTACTATCTTTGGTTTTAGGCCCAATAGTTCAGCAAGTGCAATATCATCGGTTGCTGTTATGTTGTTTTGGTTTGCTAAATCCAGACCTTTCCAAAGCAGTTTTGAAGACAGTATTTGTGGTGTTTGCATCTCCCAGAGTTTAGATCGATCCAGGGTGGCAATAGCATATCCAGAATGGTCAACTTCTTTTATGGTATTTTTAGCGGGCACACCAAGGGCTGCTGCTTTGTGCTCTATACCTTCTTCGATTAGGTTTAAGATCTCTTTTTGAGATACAAGGGGACGCGCGCTATCGTGGATGCATATGTATTGCGCTTCAGGAGACACCCTAAGCAACCCCTGCTGTACTGAACCCTGTCTTGTTATTCCAGGAGGAGCAAACCGTATTTTTTCGTCTGTATATTCTGAAAAGTAATGGGTGTTATTACTGTCACAAACAATGACGATCTCTTTTATCAAAGGACATTTTAGAAATAACTCTAGACTATGGTGTGCAATTAACTTGTTTCCAAGAGGTAGGAATTGTTTAGGCACAGCCGATCCAAAACGTGATCCTGTCCCTCCTGCAAGAAGCAGGGCTGATATAAAATGGCTCATGACCTTATATTCTTTTTTATAAGGAAATTATACAGGAAAAATTGGCAGAATGCAGCAAAAAACTGATTCTGCCAAATAGAGAATATTAGGAAAGGTGCTTGCTGACGAGTTTTGTCATTTCGAACATGTTAACAGATTTTTTTCCGAGTACTTTTGCAAGTTTTTCATCGGGATTGATAAAGCGCTTATTTTTAGTGTCTTGGCATTTGTTTGCTTTGATGTAAGCCCAAAGTTTTTTTGTTACTTCAGTACGTGGCATTGGGCCTCTGCCGACAACTGCCGCGAGGTCTTCACTGATTTGCATTGGTTGCATAAATTTTGATTGAGGCGCTGCTTGCTTCTTAGACATTGGTTTCTCCTTATTATTGCAATAATTTATAGCCAGAGAGATGTTGAGAAAGCTCTCAGGGTAAATGTTCGAGGTAGTATTATCCATTTCCTCGAATGTCTTGTTGTATATCTCCATAGATATTATAGTCAAAAAAAATCGATCTGTCCTTGAAATTTGTTTCATTCTTAAGCATTTTCTTGCAATTAGCAGATATCCGTGGCAATGTAAAACCTTTGTGAAAAAGAAGTTGGACATATGGTTATCGATTCGTTTCTACAAGATGTTAGAAGTTTGCTATTATCCGAAAAAGAAAGATTGGCTCCTTTAGTAAACAATCTAAAGTCAACCAATTTTCGCGATGAAAAGTATGATGTGATCTCTTTGGACGAAAAGCTTGTAGAGTTTTTACAAAATCCATCTTCGATTAAGAAAATAATGGAAAACCTTTCTAAGGAAGATGCGTTCATCATTAAATCGATCATAGTAATAGACCAACAAGATCAACTTCTTGATCAAAAAAACCTGTCAGATGATGCATTTCAAGAACGATTCGAAGATCTTATTAGATATCTACATACTGTTGAAGACTTCTATTCAGAAATTGGTGGTATCATAGGGTATCATTACTCTATGTTATGTCTTCTTTGTCAGCTTGAGGTCTCAACATCAAGTGAGCAAGTTTACTATCATTCACCAGATATGATTGATATTTCTATGGAGATAGACAGTGTTCATGATGCTATTTTTTATTCTATAGAGAAAATGTCATCTATTGCAGAAATCTATCCTGTCGGTGGTGCAGCAGACAGATTGAACCTTGTAGATCCATCGTCAGGACAGCCTTTGCCTGCTGCAGAGCTCATGTTTTGCGGTAAGACGCTTTTAGAAAGATTGGTTGTTGATGTTCAGGTTAAAGAATATCTATATTATAAATTAAAAGGTGATCAACTCTGTATACCTATAGCGATGATGACGTCTACAGAAAAAGATAACCATCGAAGAATTTTACAATTATGTGAAAAACATAAGTATTTTAATAGACCCAAGGAAAGCTTCTTTTTCTTTTGTCAGCCTCTGGTTCCCACTATTAATATTGAAGGTAAATGGGGTATGAAGGGAACTATGCAGCCCTTGCTAAGGCCAGGAGGTCATGGTGTAATATGGAAGCTGGCCAGAGATTCTGGGTGTTTTAATTGGATGAAACAACAAAATGTGCAAAAAATTCTTGTAAGGCAGATCAATAATCCTATAGCAGCAGAGGACTATGGTCTTTATGCTTTTAGTGGTATAGGTCTGAAAAATGATCTTACAATAGGTTTTTGTTCATGCCCAAGAGTTGTTAAGTCTGCAGAGGGAACAAATGTCTTAGTAGAAAAAGAAAATAATCTGCAAAAAACCTATACATTAACCAATATAGAGTATTGTGATTTTCAGAAGTATGGGATCAGTGATGAGCCTATTAATGCTGAATCTAACTATTCTAAATTCCCTTCTAATACTAATCTTCTATTTTTAGATCTTGGAAAATTACAAGAGGCTCTAAAGGAAACTCCTATTCCTGGTATGTTGATAAACTTAAAAAAGATTTCATTTTTAGATGACGAAGGCGCTCGTAAGGAACAGTTATTGGCAAGGCTTGAATCTATGATGCAAAATATTGCTGATTCTTTTTCCGAAGATCACTTGGTTTATAAAGGTGAAATGAAAGGTGCCTATATTACTTTTAATCATCGTTCAAAAACGATATCGACAACGAAAAAAGAATATGTTCTTGGAGCTTCATTACTTGAAACTCCCGAAGGGTGTTATGTCGATATGATGAAAAATGCCAAAGAACTTCTTCATCGCTGTGGTGTTGTCTTACACGAAAATGAAGGAGACTTTCATCGCAATTTTTCTTTTCTTTACCATCCCGCTTTAGGGCCGATGTATTCTATTATATCACAAAAGATCCGAGGTGGTGAGATTTTTGCCGGTTCAGAGCTTGAGCTCGATATAGCCGATATCGATTTTAGTGACTTCACATTGAAAGGAAGTTTGAGAGTATCTGCAGAAAATATTATGGGTCATATCCATGATAAAAAATTGCACTATAGTAATAATACTGGCAAATGCACTTTGAAAAATGTTTCTGTTTTGAATCGAGGAATAGATTACGAGCAGGGATACATACCATGGAAATCTGAGATTAAACGTAAAGAGTCTTGCCAAATTCAAATTCTTGGAAATGGGGAGTTTTACGCCGAAAATGTTGTCTTAAAAGGCAATATTGCTGTTGTTGTAAAAGATGGCACTAGAGTGGTTGCTGTCCAAACTGAAACAGGTGTAGATTTCCTTGAAGAACCTATTAACCAAGGTTCTTGGTTTTGGTGCTTCTATTTCAACTGTAACAAAAGAATTGTTTTAGAAAGAATTAGCAAATAAAGAGGAGCTGCTAGTTAACAGCTCCTCTTTTATTACTTACACATGTAAAGATGTAGGAGCGGATTGTCTCGGGCAGCATGTGTTTTTTATTAAAAGGTAGGCAGCTATACCAACTAAGGCTCCAACAGCTCCAACTGTTGCGTAAGACCTGTTCTGGTCTATAAATTCTTTGAGCGAGTTGATGTGAGGCTGCGCAAAATCAATAGCAGAACGCGCTATCTCAAAAGCTTTTGCAGCAACTGCAGCGACATGAGTTGCTATTACGCTACCCACTTCAAATGCTGATTGTGCAATTTCATCTCTTCTTTCAAAAGCTGCTTTACCCATTTCCATAGCGCTTTGTCCAATAGTTGCAACGTTTTTCCCCATCCAGATAGCAATTGCAGAAGCGTTTTGGGTAAGTTGGGAAATATGTTCACATGTAGCGCTTGATATTGATGTAATCGTGCTCATTGGTTCCTCCTTGAATCTATAGGGTTTGTTGCTCTTGCTAGGCGCGAGCAAATTTCTAGTCATTTATAAAATAATAGGCGTAAAGATTACGTTAACCTGTTGTTAAGGTAAAGATAAATTTAAATCCAAATATTTTTCGATAAACATGGAAAAAATTGTATTGCCGGAAGGAATCTGCTTCTAGTTTTTGACTTTTTTTTTTCAATACGAAATACTCAATATTATATGAAAAGTATAAAGAGGATTTATGAACGAGAATATGCAAGAACTAATAGTAAACTTAGAAGACAGGCTCCTTCACATGTGGAGGTATCTTTGACTTGGCTCTAAAAGAGCAGAAAGTTGAGGAATTAGAGAGAATGATGCAGGAGAGTAATTTTTGGGATGACAATGATGCAGCCCAGAAGGTTATTAGCTCTTGTAATGAGCTTAAGTCTTGGACTGTTCCCTATAGAGAAATCAAGCAGGGAGTAGAAAATGTTAAAGCCCTTCTTCCTGAAGTTGTAGAACTTGGCGATGCGGATATGCTTGAAGCTATGCGTAAAGAACTTTCTCATTGTGACAAAGTTCTTGCGGAGATGGAAGTTCGTAGGATGCTTTCAGGAGAGATGGATATAAAAAATTGTTTCTTAAGCATAAATGCTGGTGCAGGCGGTACTGAGGCATGCGACTGGGCTCTTATGCTTTCAAGAATGTACCTGCGTTGGGCTACAAATAAAGGTTTTAAAGTAGAGCTCCTTGACACTGTCGAAGGGGATGTTGCTGGAATCAAAAGTGTCACCTATAAACTAATTGGTCCTTATGCTTTTGGATATGCAAAAGCGGAGAAGGGAGTCCATAGATTGGTTAGGATTTCTCCTTTTGATAGTAATGCAAAACGACATACTAGCTTTGCTTCGGTAGACGTCACTCCAGAAATTGATGATGATATACAAGTCGAGGTGCGTCCTGATCAAATTCGTGTAGATACTTATAGAGCATCAGGTGCTGGAGGTCAGCACGTTAATAAAACAGATTCCGCTGTTCGTATCACCCACTTAGAAACAGGGATCGTTGTCTCTTGCCAAAGTGAGAGAAGCCAGATCCAAAACCGAGAAACGTGTATGAAGATGCTTAAAGCAAAGTTATACGACAAAGAACGCCTTGAAAGAGAGTCTATGCTTCAGGAAATGGGTGGTGAGAAAAAAGAAATTGCTTGGGGCAGTCAAATTAGAAATTATGTTTTTCAACCCTATACTCTTGTAAAAGATACAAGAACTAAGTATGAAGTAGGGAATATCGATGCTGTTATGGATGGCGAAATCGATGATTTTATCAACGCCTACTTAAAAGAATTTGGTTGAAAAGCATGAGCCTAGAAAATTTTGATATCCGATACTCAGAAGAAATTGATTTGCTATTTTTGAATAAATGGGCATCTCAAGATCAGGTGATTTGTTGGCTTCCTTTCTGTGATGATAGGGAAATGGAGTCTGCAACAAATTGTTGGATTGGTTTTTCAAAATTCAAAGCAAGCTTAACTGCTACAATTAACAATGTTCCGTGCGGCATCGCAACTCTATTTTTGATGCCGTACAAAAAAGTTGCTCATCATTCTATGTTTAAGATCGTTGTTGATCCAGATTTTCAAAATCAAGGCGTTGGTTCATCATTAATTAAAAATATCAAACATCTGGCAAAAAATCGCTTCAAATTAGAACTTTTACACATCGAAGTCATGGATAAAAACCCCATCCTTTCTTTGCTTTTTAAACAGGGCTTTAAACAGATTTTATATCAAGAAGACTATTTTAAAGATGGTGATACATTCATACCCAGAGTCTTGCTAGAAGCCAATCTGATGGAGGATGTATAATGAAAAAGATCACAGATGAAATCTCTATTCGTCCTGTAGAAGATGGTGATGCAATTTTACTGAAAAAATGGTTAAATGATCCAAAGATTCTTTGTTGGTTTCCGATGATAAATGAAATCGAGATCGACGATTCTATTCGTATATGGATGAGTTATTCAAAAATGGGTGCTGGCATCACTGCGCTTTATAATGGCAAGCCTTGCGGTATGTTTAATTTATACATACAACCGTTCAAGAAAATTGCTCATAATAGCTTATTTTCTATCATTGTAGATGAAGAATGTAGAGGGCGGGGTGTTGGAAAAGTTTTAATTGAAGAAGGGCAAAAGCTTGCTAAAGATGTCTTCAATATATCTCTTCTTTTACTTGAAGTTTATGAAGGTAACCCTGCTCGCAGGCTTTATGAAAGAATGGGTTTTTCCTGTTATGCAGAGCAAAAACACTACGTAAAAGAAGATGGAAAGTATTTGTCAAAGTTTTTTATGCAAAAAAAGATATGAGCTGGAAAGATACTTTTAAAAAATTGCTTGGTAAAAAGAAGCCCGTAATAAAAAAAAGTTCTTTTTGCGAGCAAGGTGTTTACGACCTGCAGCAAATATTTTCTGAAATCAATCTTCAATATTTTAGTGGTGCATTGGATCTTTCTATACATTGGTTCGGACGAAAAAAGACCTCTCGAAGAATAAGAAGAAAAGTTTTAGGATATTATGACAGTAAAAATAAAAGGATTAAGATTCATCATTCTTTAAATAATTCTTTTTATCCCCCCTACTTTATTGCTTATGTAGTTTATCACGAGATGCTACATAGTGCTGAACCTCCGATTCAAGGTCTGTATAAAAGGAAGGTTCACCATAAAGAATTTAGGGATAAAGAAAAGTTATTTCATGGGTATGGCCAAGCTAAGGAATGGGAAAAACAAAACCTAGAGAAGATTTTAAACGGAAGATAAAATTATGGCAGGGCACAGTAAGTGGGCAAATATTAAACACAGAAAGGGAAGAGCTGATGCAATTAAAGGTAAAATCTTTTCTCGTGTTACTAAAGAGATCATTAGTGCAGTAAAGCAAGGTGGACCAGATCCTAAGTCTAATCCTAAATTGAGATTAGTTCTTCAAAAGGCAAAAGAAGTAAACCTTCCCAATGATAATATCGAAAGAAACATCAAGAAGGCCTCTTCTACAGACCAAGCAGACTTCGTTGAGATGACGTATGAGCTTTATGGTCATGGTGGGGTCGGCATTCTGGTAGATATCATGACGGATAATAAAAATAGAATTTCTTCCGATATGAGAATCGCTACTAATAAAAGGGGAGGAACTATTGCAAGCCCAGGTTCTGTTGCTTTTAACTTTGATAAAAAGGGAGTAATTCAGCTTGCTAAGCAGGGTATTAACGAAGATGACCTCTTTCTAGCCGTCTCTGAGGCTGGCGCAGAAGATTTTGAATCCGTTGATGATTTGTTTATTATAACCACTCCTCCAGATCTTCTTTTTCAGGTAAAAGAAAAAATTCAACAAATGGGTCTTACTTGCGAACAAGCTGAATTCGAAATGATTCCTAAGGTTTATGTGGAATGTAACGAAGAAACGGCCAAAGCTAATGAAGCCCTTATAGAATGGATTGAAGCATTAGATGACGTGGATGCTGTTCATCATAACATGAATAAGTCTGAGTAGTAATTTTTTTTAATAATCCCATTTGTTTTGAATGGGATTATAATTCTTGTAGAAACATTTTTTATTGATTTTAACTCTCGATAATTTCTGGATTTGTGTTATAATTAATACACTATGATTAACAATTTAGATTTTAAAAATTTTTACGATCTGCACTCTACTCAGGGGAGTGATACCGTCTTTTATTTAAAAAGAAATGGTAATCTAGGTCTTAAGTGCTTTAGTCTACAAACATTTATTGGCCTAGATAACGAAAAAAATCGGAATGTATGGCGTATTTTTGAAGCTCTTGCAAAAAAAGAGTTTGGGGAAGATCGTTTTAACCGTATTCTTAAAAATAGAAATATAAATATTAATCAAAAAATCTCACAAGGATCACCTTTAACAAAAGGTATTATTAAAAGCTTTTTGCTTGGAACCTCAAAGGTTTTACTTAAAGACATTCAGGCTCCAGATGATTTGGAAGTTAAATGGTTTCTTCCTTCACAACTGAAAAATATGGTTGATACCCTACATAAGTTTCCTATTATAGAGGACACTTTCTTTTTTAAAATAAATCTAGAGAGTATTATAAATTTTTTATCCTATAGCAAAACTGAATTCCAAGATATTGAAACTCATACTCTATGGAAGAATCTAAAAGGGAAAAACAGCTATAACTATATGGAGTTCTTATCTAAAGCTATAGGACTAAAAAAAATGGAAGAGGGGGAAGTTATTCCCGCTCCTTATACTCATGGTGTTGATGACTATTACTACGTCTTCAAAAAGATATGCACTAATGGTCTTGTTGCTTACGCTCTTAAGCCTGTTTCCTCATTTTCTCTTGCAAGACCCTTGATTGTATTTAGGCCAACAGTTTTACAGCCTGATTCAGAAGATGCTTTATATACTGTGATAAATGATTTAAATGAGAGCTTAGGCGAGCCTGGGTATATGGCAGCAAAAGATGAACTATCACAACTAATGCGTGATCCTGAGTTTAGAAGAGAAGGAGTGAAAATCGATATCGCAGGATTTAGTCTTGGAGGAAACCATGCGCAGCGGTTCTTTGTTGATAATTACGCAAATGTAGCTCACATGTACACTGTTAATGCTCCGAGTGTTGAAAGATCCTTGGCTGAAAATTTCGCATCCAGAATAAATGCACTCCCAACAACATCCCAAGACGCAGCATTTAAAATTAGTGCTATGCGTGTTAGAGATGACTTGGCACATTATGTTGGTCAAAAGCATGTGGGGTGGGGTATTAGTAATCCCAGAGTCAAGAAGGAATGTCTCCAGTTCGATTTTGTAGACAGAACACAGACTGAAGCTGAATTTTCATTCGGAGATAGGTTGAATAGGCATATACAGCATTTTTTAAATCAACCTGATGTATTATTTGTTGCAGAAAGACATGAGTCGTCAGATTTCGATATGCAAGTAGATAACACGGGAAATTCTAGGGCTATGTTTTGGGAAAGTATGCGTGTTAATTTTGGATCGAGGGTGGTTTTACCTTTGCTAAAAGTAGTTAATTTAGTGTTCTTACTCTGCCATAAATATTTATATATTTCTCCTGTGTCTTATTCAGAGCCTCGGTATAAATATCCCTGGATGTCTGAAATAAATTCATAATTTTTTTATAAAATGTCGTACAACAATTGGCAGAAGTGTGATTATGCCAAGTCCCAAAAGTGCAATCTCTGTTTGTTTATTTAAAAAGTCGTGCGTTGAGAAATGTGTATGTTGCTCCATGGCAATTTTAAACCCTTTACCGGCTTGAGCTAAAACCCATGATAGTGGCAGTGTGCCAACAAATGTTGTCCATATAAATGTCCATAAGGGAATTCTCATTGATGCGGCAAAAACGTTGATCATCCAAAAAGGAAAAAGGTGGCAAAAACGCAGTCCTAATAAGTAGAAAATTTTATTGTTATCGAAATTTTTTTTGAATTTATTGGGAGTAAGTGAAATTGTTCTTTTTTTGTAATAGATTTTTAATGCGAATTTAATCACTAAAAAATATGCAACAGCTCCAATTGTTTCACAAAGAGAAATGAATATCACAGCAAAAGGCAAAGGATATATTGTTCCGCTTAGCAGTGAGATGAGCGTTGAGTCGGGTATAACAAACAAAATTGATACAATATATACACCAGATAGAAGCAGTGTAAATAAGAAGGGGTGTAGTGATTCATATTGAATTAACGAAGAAAAATCACTTCTAAGTTTCTCCATTTTTATTGGATTTTGAAAGTTTAGCCATATGATTCCTAGAACTAAAATTACGACAAATAGTCCTGCTAGAAATGTTGCAAATTTTTTATGATGTTTGAAATCTAACAGATTCACTTTTTGTCACCTTGTATTTTAATTCGGGTATATTCGAAATTACTAGGTTTGTAAAGATTTATATGTCAAAAAAAATATAA
>Ga0194116_10006462_pt1 | contig 12484 bp, 8 predicted proteins | sample TA2MahsurfametaG_4_FD_148617 | JGI IMG/M metagenome (GOLD analysis project Ga0194116, IMG submission 148617) | Freshwater microbial communities from Lake Tanganyika, Tanzania - TA2015008 Mahale S9 surface | ecosystem: Environmental > Aquatic > Freshwater > Lake | place: Tanzania: Lake Tanganyika... | reverse complement strand
TTCCATTTTGCTTATGTGCTCTTGCTGCTGGTGCCTGTACCGGTGCTGTTGCTGGTGCTGTTGCTGGTGCTGTTGCTGGTGCTGGTGCTGGTGCTGGTGCTGGTGCTGGTGCTGGTGCTGTTTCTGTAATTTGTGTTTCTCTAGCTGTAATTGGTGCTGTAATTGGTGCTGGTGCTGGTGCTGGTGCTGTTTCTGTTGCTGTTTCTGTAATTTGTCTTTCTCTAGCAGCTGTAATTGGTGCTGTTGCTGTTTCTGTTGCTGTTTCTGTAATTTGTCTTTCTCTAGCAGCTGTAATTGGTGCTGTTGCTGTTGCTGTTGCTGTTGCTGTTGCTGTTGCTGGTGCTGGTGCTGGTGCTGGTGCTGGTGCTGGTGCTGGTGCTGTTGGTACTGGCAATCCTTGTTGTTCAGATGATCCTGATGATGATGTAGATACATTTTCAATTTTCGTTTTTTCTTCTTCTGATTCAAAATATGTTGTTGTTTTAAAAACACGTTTATCATTAATATTTTTAGCATAATCAATTAATTCTTGGTCTTTTAACTTTTGTCCATTTAAATAAAACTCATTATCTTTAAGTTCAGCTAAATTATCATTTTTCCCTACATTGTTCATTGGACTATTCCAATATGTAGTTACATATTTTCCATCTTGCGATTTTTCAGCTATAATTTCATCTATTTTAACATCTATACCTTGTTTTTTCCAAAATAGAAATGAACCTTTAGTGGTTCTAATTTTTTCAACATCTTGATCATTGAATATAGGACTATCAAATGTGTTTTTTTCTTCATTTATAGTAACTGAAGTAACTGAAGGTTTCTCTATAGTTTCTTTTTTTGGTTCTTCAGGAATAGAAGAAGTATTTTGCATAGAATTTTCATCTAATTTTCTTTTGTAAATATCTATATATTTATCTATTTCTGCTGTCTCTTTTTTACAATATTGTTTTAATTTATAAATACTTGATATATTTTTAGTATAATTTTTATTGATTAAATTAAGTAAAAGTTTTTTTATATTAATTAAAATAATATTTAATGATTCTTGTATATCTTTTTCATTACTTACATCTTCATTTAATTCATTTATTTTTTTTAGAGTTTTTTCAATATCAATTTTAATTTTACTAATACTTTTTTCATCATAACTATTTATTTCATTTCCGTCTATTGATAAAAAATTTTGTATGGCATCTATATATATTTTATTATATTTACGAACCCCTTTTTTATTAATAGTTTCGATATCAGAATCAAATGTAGATAATAAAATATCTTGCCATGAAGGGGCTTTCCAATTATCTATTTTATCATTTATAATGTTTAATTTTTCTTTTAAATCTTTTATATCTATTATTCTATCCTTATCAAAATCTATAGTAGCTATTAAAATTTTTAATTTACCTAATGTATTTTCTACATCTCTTTTTAATTCTTCTTCATCTATATTATCATCTGTTACATATTTATCAAATATTTGAAAATCTCTATTTATTTTATTTCTTTTTTCATCATTAGTATCTATATTATCATCTGTTATAAAATTTAGATATTCTGCTATTTTTTTTAAATCATTTTGTTCAGTTATAATATTATATTTATTTATTATTTGCAGTATTGGTATGAAATAATTTTTAAATATATTTTCATAAAATTCTTTATTAATTAATGTAAGATATCTTGATTTATCATATTTCGATGAATATGAAAAAATTTTATATTTATTATTTAAAGAACCTTCTGTTGTCTTAAGTTTATTTATAAAATTATTACATAAATGTAATAATTTTTGTTGTCTTTCTATAAATATAATTTCATATTTACTAATTGCCGAATAGATATCCTTTATTTGATATGTTAAAGATAATCCTGGATTATTACCTCCTTTATATATTTTTTTTGATTTTTTAGGTTCCTTTGCTTGCTTAGGTTCCTTTGCTTGCTTAGGTTCCTTTGCTTGCTTAGGTTCCTTCGCTTGCTTAGGTTCCTTCGCTTGCTTAGGTTCCTTAGTTTTTTTAGGTTGTGTTTTATGTTTTGTTTTAATCATAAATTAGTAAAACTATACTATTATATATTAATATAAAATAGATTTACTAAAAATTATATAAAACTATATTATTATATATTAATAAATAAGTATAAAATGGACGACAATGAATCTAAGGACAAAATAGAAAATAATAAAAAATGTCCTGATACTAAAAAAGTTATCTCACTATTTATTTCTTCTATTGACGAGAATACCATATATTCATTAGATGAATATAAAAAAATTCTAAGTATTTCTTATAAAGAAGCTAATAAAAAACAGAAAAAAAGATCACAAGTTTCTAAAAACACAGAAATATCCAATGGAGGAGAAGGAACGCAAGAAACAAATGGAACTGAATGTGAAATTTGTGTTAAAAGAGAGCCTTCTAAATATAATATTTTTGTTAAAGAAGAAATGTCAAGACTTAAAGAAGCAAATAATGAAATTCCTTATAAAGAGCTTATGAAATTAGCTGCTAAAAATTGGAATGAACGTAAAAATATGTCTTAATATAAATATTAAGATATTTATCTAATTTTTATTTAGTTAACATATATAATAATACCATAGATACAATTAATATTAAAAATATTATTATAAAAATACCTATAGATATTACAGGTGTTAAAATAATTGCTATGAATATATTTACAATTATAGTTATAAATATTAATAGATATACTGGAAATCCTTTTACAGTATAAAAAGAATCTTCATTGTTTTTCTCAGATATTTTAAACGAATTATTACTTGAAAAAAAATTATTAAAAATACTTAAAAAACTAAACATACTAAAAATACTATTAGAGGTGCTGCCACTACTTCCATTACTACTATTTAATACTAATGATGTATTTGTATTATTATAAAGCAGCATATTGTTATTTATATTTGGTTTATCTATCATAAAATTTTGTAATTTATTGCAAGGTGATTTAATATATTCAAGCTTATCATTTAAATTATTACAATTCATATTTGTAAGTTTATCATTTAAATTAAAACAATTCATATTTGTAAGTTTATTATTTAAATTAATACAATTATCTTCTGCAAACATTAATTATATCTTCTTATATTATATTCTTATTTTTAATTATATCTATAAATATATACTCTATATATTCAATAAAATACTGAGAACTATTTATATATATATATATTAGAATATATATGACTAATATTATTGAAACTTTTGCTATAATATTGACAATAATTATTAGCACAATAATTATATTATGGTTTATTAGCAAAAAAGATGCTTTAGATATAAATTATAATAATATAGTAGTATCTTCTGCTACAACTAAAAAAAGTTCTGGAGCTTCTAAAAATAATAATGAAGAAGAAAAATGTACAACAACATGTGATGCTCTCGACCCTGTAAGTGATCCGAGATATAATATGCAACAAATAATAAAACAATCTATATTATTAGAGGAGCATTTAACAAATAAAAATAAAAGATGTCGCGATTGTATTACAAAGCATTTCTTGCATATTATAGGATTAGCTGAAGAAGCTGAAATGTTAGCTACTAAAAATATAACTAAATATCCTCTTATAAACGAATCTGTTATTTTATACAATGAATTATTTAAAGTATGGATTAATAATAAACATTTAAATAATTCTAGTGAAGATTATATATTATATTGTACTGATAAATTACGTAATCATAGAAAACAACTTATCGTAATATATTTTTTTAATGAAAAATATAACATATCAGAAGCAGAAAATAAAAGATAATATGTAATTATCATTTGAAATATTTAATAGTTTTATTTAATGTTGCATGTTCTAATACTTTTTTAATAACTACTATAGCACTATTATGAGCTTCTAAATGGTCAGGATGTATTTCTGAACCCATATCAATATTAGGATAAGAACATGGAAATGTAGCTACATAAGTATTTAAAGAAGAATATATAGCAACATCAGCAACTATTTGATATTCACATGACGTAAAATCGTATTTTTCATTAATATAAAATTTATTTACTAATTTTTCTGCTCCTTTACGAGATATAATATACATACCAGCGCACGGAAGTAAATATTGCCATTTAATAAAATTAATATTATTTCTAAGAAACATTAGATTATATAATATTTCAACAGTATTTCCATAAGATATACATAATTGCAATATTTCAGCTTCTTTTGGTGCATCTCTTATTAAACTATCATAATCTATATCATAAGGAATAAACATGTCATCTTCCATTATAACAAACCATTCATTATTAGTATTATCTAATCCCGTTTTAATAGCTTTAATATGACTTGATATACAAGCAAATTCATATTCGCAATTAACACAACCCGGGTGTTTACATGTCAAAGGCCTTTTATTTGCCAATACATCATCAAAATCCAATGGAGTAATAGCACTTACTCTTACATTATCAATATTTTTTTCTTTAAACTGATTTTCCATAAATTCTCTACGCCTTGTACTTTTATCTAAATTGATCCAATAATGTATCATATTCTATAATAGTTTATAATATTGTATAATAATTATTAATAATCTAATAATCTTATATAATCTTCTTATATATTCTTATATATATTATGATATACATATTTTATTGTGGTATAGTAGTAATAATATTTTTGTTATTATAAGTTAAATGAAGTTGGAATTAAAAAAATTCGATCCTACTAAAATAAAAAGTGATTCTGTTGTTGTATTCATTGGCAAAAGAAATACTGGTAAAAGTTATTGTATGAAAGATATTCTAAGTTATAACAGAGATATTCCTGTAGGTGTTGTAGTTTCTCCTACAGAAAGAGCTAATGGATATTTTGAAAAATTTATTCCAAAAATGTTAATATATGATGAATTAGAAGAAAAAATAGTTAGTAAATTTTTATCGCGACAAATTAATATTACAAAAGAACGAAAAAAAGAATTAGAAAAACATGGTTCGTCTACCGTTGACCCTCGTGCATTCTTGATATTAGACGATTGTATGTATAATAAAGCTATTACTAAAGATAAAAATATAAGATGTATTTTTATGAATGGAAGACATTATAAAATTTTTTTGCTTATAACTATGCAGCATGGTCTCGGTTTGCCACCCGATCTTCGCTCAAATATAGATTATGTATTTATATTTAGAAATAATATTGTAAAGGAGAGGGAAAAGATATATAATCATTACGCAGGTATGTTTCCGACTTTTGATGTATTTAACCAAGTTATGAATCAATGTACAGAAAATTTTGAATGTCTTGTAATAGACAATAAAATACAATCAAATAATATTAATGATAATGTATATTGGTATAAAGCACAAGATAGCAATTATAAAATGTGCTCTCAAAATCTATGGGAAATGCAAGCACTACAAGATCAACGTGATTTAATGGGTATTAGCAATGAAGATGAAGAAGATGGTGAAGATTTTGACCCTGGTGTTTTTACAAAAAAAAAGAACTCTAAAATAATTAAAGTTAAGAAGAACCAAAAATATTAATATACATATTTTTTATTAATTACTTTATATAAATGTTAATCAATTAGGATACTTTCATTGTATAATATAATTAACTTTTACTATTAAAAAAACTTAAGTTTTTTACTTTTTGTTGTTGAATTACTTTCTATATGTATTTCTTTAACATCTTGCGTTTTTATTTCTTCTTCTTTACTTTTATAATTGTTGCTTTCCATAAATACTTTATTGCTTTTTTCGATATTAATATTTGTTTTATCTTCATGTACTTCTTTTTTAACGTTAATAGGAAGGAAATATTTATCTTGTTTTGTATCTTCTTCATTAGTAAAACTCTCCTTTTTTTTATAAAACTCACTTTCAATATTTGATATTTCATTTTTATATCCTCCATATTCTTTATTATTTATTTCTCTATATTCACTTTTTTTTTTAATTGTATCTATATTATTTATTTTATTTGATACATCTGATAAAAGGGTATTAATATTATTAATACTTGTATCTCTTCCTGAACTTTGAGATCTTACAGATAATTCATTAATAATAGAATTATCTATTTTATTAGTACTATACTGATTATCATTTATATCTTCTTCATCTTCTTTAATAGATTTACTCTCTTGTTTTTTATATTCTTCCTTTTTTGGTTTATTAACCTCTATATTATCATCAGCTTCATAATCTTTTTCTTCTTTGTCATCTTCTTCATCTTCTACATCTTCTACATCTTCTTCATCTTCTTCATCTTCTTCATCTTCTTCATCTTCTTCATCTTTTTTTTTCTCTACTTCATCGCCTTTATTGCCTTCATCGCCTTTATTGCCTTCATCGCCTTTATTGCCTTCATCGCTTTTATCGTCTTCATCGTCTTCATCGCTTTTATCGTCTTCATCGCTTTTATCGTCTTCATCTTCTTCATCTTCTTCATCTTCTTCATCATCTTCATCTTCTTCATCATCTTCATCTTCTTCATCTTCTTCATCTTCTTCATCTTCTTCATCTTCTTCATCTTCTTCATCTTCTTCATCATCTTCATCTTTTTCATCTTTTTCATCTTTTTCATCTTTTTCATCTTTTTCATCTTCTTCGCATAAATCTTTATCTTTCAGTTTTTTATTTTTAACTTTTTTATTATCTACATCATTATGTGACGATTTTTCTTCATTTGATTTTGTCTGTTTTACATTTTCAGTTAAACAATCTTTTATTTGTTTAAATATATCATCATATGGAATAAAATCTCTAAATGTTTTTTTAATTATAATTTTAAAATTTTCTTCAATAATATTTAAATTATTTTGATGTTCAGAATCCTTAATATTTTTATTATTAAATAGATAAGCGTTTTTCCAAGAAAAAATAGACACATTTACATAACATTTATGTAAAAAATCTTCAGGAGATGGTATTTTTATTTTAATATTATCAAAATAATCTTTGTATTCATAAATTTTTATTTTTATAGTTGTAATAATTATAATTTTAATTAGCTCAGCTATATATTTGCATTTTGTAAGTTTAACTATTCTTTTATATTCCTCATTTATTAAATTATTATTCCATTTTTTTATTTGCACTAATTCTTTTTGAAATTCCTTAATACTACCTTTGCGTTTAGAACAATCACACCAAATTTCATATATTTTTTTAGATATAGGTATTGTAATTATATCTTGTATATGTTCTATATATTCATTTCTCGTATCTATTAAACCATCCATGTATAATAAATATTATTTAATATTCTTTATATAACGATATAACGAAAAAATAATTAAATTATTACTACTTTATACTACTTTACTACTTTATAATAAAGTTGCATATGATTGTTGAACATATACTCCTTCTGTTGTAGCTCTATCTATAAGAATATAAATATATCTATTATTTGGATTAAATGGTGTCATACTTCCATATCTTTGATATGTTAATGATACAGAATTTTTATATGTTTTAGATATATAACTTATTTGCCAAGTATTTGCTGATATTTCTGGACCATCGTATACAAAAACACCTATATAATCAGGATTAGATAATACATTACTTAAAATACCTTGTATAGTAATAGTACTTTTTGAAACAAGTTGTCTCAAAGCATATTCACCATCGCTTACATAACTATTATTGAAATATTGATATATAGGTCCTATAAGATCTATAGGACCTAAACTATATCTTATTATTACTATACCAGAACCACCATTTCCTCCTGTACCACCTGTGCCACCACCGCCTGCTCCTCCTCCAAAACCATTTACTCCATTTTCTCCATTACCAGCAGCACTACCTCCTCCACCTAATCCACCGGAACCACTTGAATAATATGTATTTATACCTCCTCCACCCCCCGCATAATATATATTAGTACCAGTTATATTAATTTGCATTCCAATACCTCCATTTCCTCCTCCATTGCCAGAAATAGAACCATTTCCACCGGCACCGCCAGCACCACCTCCTCCACCAGCAGCAAAAAGCCATCCACCTGTTTCTACATGATTACCACCATTATTACCATAACCATTTGTAGAAGAAATCCCTGTTGTATTAGTTTTTTGATTTCCAGCAGAACCTGTAGCTTTCCATCTTGTACCTCCAGCACCTGAACCTCCTGGTCTATTATTGTTTCCATTATATGCCGGTGATTGCCCTTGACCTGTTCCTCCTCCAATAGCAGTTATAATATTTGTTACTCCAAAATTTATAGTACTATTTTGTCCATCTTGTGTAGGATAAGTTTGTTGACCAACCTGTCCTATACCTCCTCCTCCAACTGTTATTGTGTATTGTCCTTGATTTAATATATAGTTGGAGGAATAAACTAAACCACCAGCACCCCCTCCAGCTCCTATTGAATTACCACCGCCACCGCCTCCTGCTACAACTAATAATTGTACTGTTATAGTTCTTACACATTGAATACTATATTGGGAACCATTATGAGGAAAAGATAGATATAAATCATTTGTATTAGAAATAGTTTGTGGAATTATTGTACCACCACTTTGAACTATTATAGCAGCTTTATTTTTTCCGCGAAAAAAATTTAATCTTATTAAAGAATTGATATTTGGGATATTAGATATACCGCTCGTAAAACTTGATGATCCGTTTTGATAATATTCACTTAACGAAATTGGATTTGTGCCACCCATTATAGTTTGTATATTTGATAATGATATTTGCCCTGTTGATGGTAATGCCCTTTCAATCGGTAGTAAAGTAGATGTATTAGTAATTGTATCTGTATCATTATTTGTTGTTCTTCCTAATTGTCCATAACGATTAACACCGAAATTATAAATACTCTGTACATTGCTGTTAGTTGTTATGACATAATTAAAATTACCATATAATCCATATCCAAATACATCAGATACAAATAATGAATTTAAAGCACCAGCAATTTGTGTAGGAGAACCTATTGGATTAGTTGTATTACCAAGACCCATTCTTCCGTCAGCATTATAACCTACGCCATATAATTTACCATCACTAGCAAGAAATCTTCCTCCCCATGATCCAGATACAACCTTTATTACATTTACAGAACCAAAATTGTTTGCTGTTAATTGTCCTGGATTAGCATTTATAAGATTACCAGCACCTCCCCATCCTAATTGTGCATGATCATTCGATCCGCAAGAATATACTTTTCCTGTGTTAGTCAAAAAAAATGATGAGTTATTTGGTGCTCCATCTACAACATAAAAACTACTCATTACTCTACGAGGAATATTAGGATTATAATCATAACTACCATTTGAACCTGTATGTCCTAATTGACCATGCCAATTATAACCGCAAGCATATACTTGTCCGTTATTTGTAATAAAAAATGTTTCTTGTGAAGCTGCTCGTATCTTTGATATAAATATTGTACTAAATGATATACTATTAATATCAATTACAAGTTTTGGTGTAATAAGTGGATCGTGTATCCAAATATTATCAATAAGACCTAAATTTCCGTAGCGATTATAACCGCAAGCATATGCTCTCCCTCCGTCAGTAAGAAAAAGTGAAGCTCCGCCTCCACAAGCAACTTGTACTATATTTAAAGAACCAATTGTTGTCGTTATTTGTTCTGGTAAAGGATTTGTATTACTTACAGCTTTTCCTAATTGACCACTTCCATTATGACCACATCCATAAACTTTTCCATCGTGGGTAAGAAATAATGAATGGTCCCCACCATATATTCCTCCTGTAGAAATACCAATAATATTCAAAGAACCAATTGTATCTGTTATTTGTGTAGGAACAGGATTTGCTACATCAGTTTCATTATTTATAGTATTTCCTAATTGTCCATATCGATTATTTCCACATCCATAAACTCTTCCATATTCACTTAAAAATAAGGTATTGTGTTCTCCAGTACTTATAGTATTAATTTTTTCTAGGGTAAAATTTGCGGTTCCACTAATAATAATATTACTAGTTCTTAAAATAAGTGACATTTTATTATATTCTTTATTATATAATATATATAATAGTAATTATATATATATTAATAATTATTTACAAATTTATATAATTACCATTAAAAGCTTGCCAATTATAACCATTTAGATCACCTCTTAATACAACACTTCCGCCAGTACCAACAGGAGGAGCACCACTAAAAGGATTATAAAATGAACTTCCATTTGATATATTCCATATACCACCATTAGCAGCTGTCCAATTAGCCATTCTTATTTCTATATATTGATAATCTGGTCCTCGTATTAATCTTATTTCCATTTGTATTTCATAACCTCCGCTACCATAATAAAAATTGTGTTGAACAACAATAAATCTTTTAATACTATGATTATTACTAGAACTTGGAGGAAATTGCGTTGAGTATGTTGTTCGTCTATCATATTGTCCCATTAAGACACCTGGTCTAACATTAGGTCCCCATGCTGAAAATTGAGCACTACCTCCTCCAAATGTCATTACATTATTTGTTGTCCATTGTATATTATTACTTGAACCATAATCAACACCGAACCAAAAAAATGGAAAACCTACAGTACCAATACCAGCAAAATTATCATCTTGACCATCTAAACCCATTCTTGAACCACCACTTTCATTCATATTTCCACCTACATTACCTGATAACATATAATTCACAGATGGTGGTGGTGCTGATTTACTTTTACCATAAAACATGTTTATTGAAATAGCAGAACCTATATTTGGAATTCCTGTTACACCTGATGTATAACTTGGATTAGCATTTTGATAATACTCGTTAATACCTATAGGATTTCCACCTCCAAATTCTGTTTGTATATCTGAGAAAGATACAGGACCTGATGCTACTATAGGCATTTAGAAAAATTTATTATTTCTATTATAATATATTATAATAACATAAATTGTAACATAAAATATAACATAATATATTACATAGGCATCATTTTATTATATTTATCTTCCAATGCTGTATATTTATGATTTAACTCTTTTATTGCCTGTAATAATACTGGAACTAATCTTTCATAATTTAATGTTAAATAATTTTCACCAGATTTAGATATTATTTCTTCTTTTTCTTTATCATACTTAGCATCGAATGGTGCTATAGAAACTACTTCTGGATAATATTTTTGAATTTCTTGTGCACTTAAACCTATCTCTTTTTTACTCTTATCATATCCAAATGTTGATGCTAAATCATTACAATTATATTTAAATACATTTATTTTATCAAGGACTGGAAGAACATCAGTTACATATTCTGTAATATTTTTCAATCTTTCATCCGAATAAGAAGCAGTAATATTACCAGAAGCACCAATTGTTCCATTTACATTTAGTTTATATGTTGTTGGATTAGTAGTTCCTATTCCTACATTTCCAGCATTTGCATTATAAATATTAATTCCTGATGTTGTCCATTGAGAACTTCCTCCTCCAACTGATGTTATAACTCCAGTACTTGAATTAATAGTAATAGTAGTTCCATCTACTTTAACACCTCCTAAAACACTTGATGTAGCTATAGGTAATCTTGAACTATCTATAGTTCCTGAAGTTATATTAGCAGCATTAATATTTGTTAATAAAGAACCATTACCACTTATTGTTCCTCCTAATATTATATTACCAGCATTATCTAATGTTAATGGTGTGTGTATTCCTCCTGATTGTGATTGAGTACGAAAGCGCCAACCAACTTGCGCCCCTCCTATAACAAAAGGCCAAATTGTTAAAGCATATTGATTTATACCTGTATCGCCAGCATCTAAATGAAGTCCTGTTGCTACATTATCATAAGTACATTTTATATGGCATCTATAAGAAGGATTAATACCAACACCAAAACTATTATTTGTATTAGTATATATTCCGCCACCTGCTAATATTCTCATTCTTTCAGTTGCATTTGTTCCAAATTGTATATCACTATTCTCATTATTCCATATAAATGTATGTTTATTACTATGTAATCCTATCATAAATCCATTATTAAAACCTGTTGATGTATTATTATTTGTAAAAGTTAATCTACTTGTATCTGTTGTATTATTAATATGTAATGATAATAGATGTTGTGGTGCTGTTGTTCCAATACCTACATTACCATTTGCCAATATTCTCATTTTTTCAGTAGCATTTGTTCCAAATGCCAAATCTTTATTTTCAAAATTATATAAAAACCCAGTCTGGTCTGTTTCCTTTATTATATGTAATCCACGATTAGCACCCCCAGTTGTTGTACCATCTGTTAATGCTATTTTTATAAATTGTGATGTGCCTGGTTTATGTATATGTAGACTATTTTGAGCTGCTGGGTTAGTAATTCCTATGCCTACATTATTACCAGTATCTATAACAATTGCTGGGGCTGCTGTTCCACTTTGTAGAACTAATTTATTAGTACTTCTTATAACCATATCATTTACCGCTGAACCTGTTGAATATTGTCCTGCTGTTGTTACTCTATTTATATCACTATTAGCAACCCCTT
>Ga0194116_10006461_pt1 | contig 12487 bp, 17 predicted proteins | sample TA2MahsurfametaG_4_FD_148617 | JGI IMG/M metagenome (GOLD analysis project Ga0194116, IMG submission 148617) | Freshwater microbial communities from Lake Tanganyika, Tanzania - TA2015008 Mahale S9 surface | ecosystem: Environmental > Aquatic > Freshwater > Lake | place: Tanzania: Lake... | reverse complement strand
TTGGCAAAAAAACACGATGCACCGAAATTTTCCTCTCACATTACGGTGTATAGCGGCATAACATCTCTAAAAAAAGCAAAGGAAGCAGTACAACGGATAAATTCTTGCAAAGTCCGAGTATACAAAACCGGGATTGGGCAATCAGATTATCTCTGGAAGACAATATTTGTCAAAATAAAAAAGGGTAAAAACCTGAGCAAAATTCACAATACCTTGTATGAAGCGCTTGGCACAAAATACGATTTTGAGCCGCACATAAGCCTGATTTACAAAAAGTTGGACTCTTCGACCAAGCTCAACATCAAAAATTCCCTGAAAATAAAAAAATCGTTTTCCTTTGACGGTATAGTCATAATCAAATCATCAAAAAACGTCAAGGCTTGGAAGACACTGTACAAGGCTAGACTTGGCGTAGCGTGAGTTGTTAAATTTAGTAAATCTCTGAGGTCTTAAAATACTAGTCATACATAGAAGAAAGGGATTCGGTATGGCAAACCTGACTCGCCAGGAAACTAGGGCATTTGTAGATAAGCTAATGGTTTCTGGCAAAGGAGATCCAGGCAGACTACAGCACATTATATCAATTCTAAATAACGGCAAGCAGCTATACAATTCTGATCAAAAATATCTCGATAAAAAATTCTCACAGGAAATAGGCCTGCAAGAACGGCTCAAAGTAGAAGAAAGCGTCATAATCAAAATCCAAAAGCTCATCTCAGCTGGAGCGGGGGACACAGGTCGCTTGCAATTCATAATGGAATTTCTAAAACAGGGAAAAACTCTCTACAAATCCGACCAACAATATCTGGAATCAAAGATTGGCCAAAAAATAGATTATACTAAAATCATTACCGAAAAAAAGGAATCAGACAAAACAATTGAATCATTAAAGTCCCAGGTTTCGTGGGCAAACCAAAAGATAGCAAATCTGGAATCTGTTATAACCCAAAAAATCACTCATCTCCAGTCAGAGTACCCACAAGATGTAACCCTACCAAAAGGATGGGAAGGAGATGGGCAAAGCCTTGATCAGATTCAAAAACAGCTTGAAACAGAACAACAAAGACTTGGACACGAAAAGACAGAGGCAGAAAAATTAAGAATACAGCAATCAAAGCTCACCCAGATTATCCTAGATAGGCAGGAATTTGAAAACCAGGTCAAAATAGAAAAAGAGCAGCTTCAAAAGAAGATAACTCAGGAGCGGGACAATCTCTTAGAGCAAAACAAGCTAGTAGAGCAGATAAAACTGCAGGAGTCAGAACTAGAGCAGGTAAGAGCAGAGCGTGATACTATAGTATCAAAACTGCAAAAAGAGCAGGCAGAAATAGCGTCCCAGGCGCAAGCTGAGCGCGGTCACCTAGCAGAACAAGCACAGGTTGCTAAAAAAATCCAGGAAGAAAAGCAACAACTAGAATCGATACGGGCAGAAAACCAAAAAAACATCCAGGAAGCAAAATCTCAGGAACGTCAGCTTGTCGATCAGGTAAAACAAGAAAAGGCAAAACTTGCAACCCAGGCAAAACTACTAAAAACAATTTCTAATTATGAAAAATTCCTATCTGACTCTAAACAAAAACAATCCATTCTTGCAAAGCAAATTTTGAAGCAAAAAAACAAAATGATCTCCACAGCCCCGTCTGTCTCTCAAATAAAGTCTGATCAGGAATTGCTAGACAAAATTAACCATGACCGCAATGCGCTGGAAACCCAAGTAAAGAGTGCAATGACACAACTCCAGTCAATCAAAAAGGAAAAGACAGCAATCGAAAGGCAGATCAAAGCAAAGAAAACCCATCTACAGCGCCAAAAGAAAAAAGAGGTAACAAAAATAAAACAGCTGGGTAAGAAAAAAAAGGCAATATCAAAATCAATTAGTAAAGAATCTGCCAAGATCAAAAAATTAGCAAAATCCTAACTAACACGCATTGTCATTTTCAGCAACCATGCTAGAGGTATTGTTTGTCTCACTACGCACCTTTTTTGTTTAATATGAATAGTGAATTTGCGCACGAATTTGAGATATTTTTATGGCAGCAGGAATTGTATGTGGAATCTGTTTTTGAATCTGTTAATGCAGTTATATTTGGCCAAACATTAGATACAGAGCATTGAAAGTCTACAAACAAGCGACACTAATGGAAATAGTTGAGGACATCATAAGTTTGGACTCTACTATGAGATTTGCAGCCATTATAGACCTAAAGGGAAACATTTTGGAATCAATAATGAAAAAGGGCAAGACATCGCTGAAATCACAAAAAGAAGAGGAACATTTTTGCAAGCAAGTTGCACAGAGGCGTAAAATGCGACAGCAATTCAACAAGTCCCTGGGGCAAGTAAGGTACGTCCAAGTGGAGCGCGAAAAGGTGACACAGATGGTAATCTATCCAAAAAGAAAAACAGTCTACTTTACCCTGGAGCCTTATGTCGGCGCTGCAAAAAAGATGGCGCTAGTTAGCAAGGTCAAAAAAATAACTGCACATCTCTAATTGTTTATTTTGCAAACACCAAATCTTACTATCTAATGGTGTAATATTATACCAGAATCGTATCATGACATCTCATCATGGGCGCCATAGTTAGACTGTCATTGGTTATGCCCTTGATAATCGGCTACCGGCTTGACTAATATTATAATGTGCAATTTTGGGATTTGATTGCATTGAAGATTCTGGTGGACGAAATGGACGACGGTTGGGATGAAAAGCTTCGAAGCCTAGGCTATGACGCATATTCTGTCAAAAAACTGATAACCGAAGGAAAAAATCTCCGCACCGACTATTCCGTGATAAATTATGCCAAGGAAAACGGCATGATTCTGATTACCCGAGACACGGAAAGCGGACAGGCCTGCGCAGAAAACAACCTACCATGCATACTAATTGACAATAACGAAATCTTCAAAATCATAGTGGAAAAGCTAAAGCAATTCTAGAAATTTTTTAAGGCTTAACGCCAAAACCATGTCCTTCTTGTTACTAAAATAACCCGGGGACTAGGCTGAAAAAAATAGTGGAAGGGGCCAGCGTACTTGACAAAAAGGGAATTGAAAAGGGCACCGAGTTTGGTACTAAAGCATACGATGAGAGAAAGGAGGCGCGTGAAAAAGCCAGAGACAAGACAAGTAATTATTTTACCATCTTGTATCAATATCATGAACAGCTGCGACAGACGAGTCCGTTCATACAGAAACGGAAAAACATTTGATCAGTGCAAGCAAATAGCTGAGGCGCTAAACCCAGACTTTAAGAAAATGATTGCTGCAAACGGAAAAGTTCTCTGGTCCGAAATACTAGAAAAGGTAGACCATGATGAGCTCATCTACAAGCTAACGCTCAAGTATTTGCGACGTGATGGATATGACATTGGCAACTGGAAAATTCCAGAAGTAAAGCCTAGTTGATTTTGCAGCTCCAACCACTGGATCTTATCTTCTTTGCCATTATGACTGGTGTCACAACCAATAATGGAATAGATACTGCAATGAATATTGTCTGAAGCTGTGTTATGGCTACGGTGAATGCAAGTGCGCTGGATGCCGATACGAACAACGAGATGAACGTTCCTGCACATGTGGGGCATGCAACAAACAAGCCAGTAGCTGCAGCCACACTTCCCATCCCTGCGCCCTTGCGTAGAATTGAAAACGCGTTTACCGCAATTGCCGCATTTAGGCCTACCAAATAAGACACTGCAATCTGCAAAATAAGATTAATTGGGATGATTTGCATTCCGACATGGTCTGTCACATACACCAAAATCCTTGGCACATAGCCGATTTCACCGCAACACGGGACAATCTGTGCAGAAGGGATCTGCACGTTATAATGAAATGAAAAGACGACATCTGGCTGGTACACCAAGATTCCAGACGTTAGGGCAAAAAACACACCATATCCTATTGATGTTGCGGCCAAAATTTTACGCGACTTGGAATTCCGTAGTACCTGAGCTATAATTGAAAAGGAATCGTCCTGGTTTTTTTCCACTTTGAACTTGTGGTACTGGTAAAATCCATACGATATTGCTCCAAGCGCCAGTAATATCATTACATAAAATGCAGCCCCAAGTCTTTCTATTGACGATATGGCAGATGGCGTTATCTCGGAATTACCAAGCCTTGCGTAAATCAAAAACAAAATTGCAATTGCCACAAAGCCAAGTGTGATAAGTGCCCTGCCGTCTTTAGCCATTTGAGTCTGTTTTTGTCCACCCGCATTAAATTTTATCTGAATGGCAACTAAACCGTTTATGCGTTACTGGATAAATTCATGTTCGGCAGTCACAAAACTGAGATAAGCAAACTAAAAGAAAAGGACAATTTGCTGTGAAAATCCACGTATTTACTGATTTTTGAAAAACATGAAGTAATATCAAAAAAGAAACCAGAGAGATAGAAAAGTAGACTAGGATTCTGAAAGAGAATTGGAGTATATCGAATCATGTTAGGTGTAAATTTTCAGGAAAATGAAGCCAAGTTCACAAAAATAGGCAAGCGCAGCAGGTTTTACGCTGATCTTTGACCAATTCTTAATCTAAAAAAAAGAAAAAGACTAAAACCACCACTATGCGCAGCAGAGCGATTTTTTGAAGTCTTCTACACTGCGCGAGAACTTGCAGCTTTTGCAGACTTGCCAAGTTCTGGGTTTTAGGATCCTAAGTGGTGCGTCATAGCCAATTGAATACATTTTTCCGCCACATGCCGGACATGGTAGAGGTATGTCTATTTGCATGATTCAATTTAGTGGATTTTACATTTAAAAGCCGCGTAGGACTGATAAGTTATCCATACGATCATGTCATTCTTTAATAGAAACCAATCCATAGTGATACCAGTTGGATATTTCCCAAAAACAAGAGCCAGATTATTCCACTGCAAAAATTACACATGTTGGCTTTATCGATCCATATGCAATGGAGGGCATCATAATACTACAGTCCCATGACAAAAAAGAATTTCACATGAGGGCATTTTCCGGCGAAGTAGCTAGACACATCAAGTCTTTTTTGGAAGGGCGACGCGACACATTGCCAACCATATACAACATGTTTGAAGAAATATGCGAGGAAAATGAAATGTTGTTAGTCAAAGTTAAAGTCTATGAGAGCGGTAGCGTGTTGCGCGCAAACCTATACTTTACCGGCAAAAAAGACACTGTTCTGAGAAATTACAGAGCATCAGACGCAGTAGCTCTGGCCGCCTTTTACAACATTCCAATACTGGTCAGAAAGACACTACTCAAGGACAAAATGGAAAATCTAAGTTAGGACTTGTGCAAGCCTTCCTTCTTGGTGGGCACGCTTTATCTCCATTGCAATTCTTCGTCCTACCCCGAAGGTCTCTCCGTACTGGTATTTTGTGTATGGTGACGTGGTAGCCACAATTGGGTTGCCTGGCACACGCAGGGACACGTCATATACTACCATCTCTAAATCCTTGGTAATTACTGACTGTAGGGAGAATGGACCTATTATGCCGGGTGGGTAGACCTTTTTTACGCCTGCAACAAACTTGTCACCCATTTCTATGACTTTTTCTAATAATGACTCTCGAATGCTGGCAGGTGTGTGGCCCACCTCGATGTTTTGCGTATCGATATTGATGTCTAATTGCTGCTTTGCCGGAAGCGCATTATAGTCATGTATGTTGGTTTGAAGTCTTCGCTCTATTCCGATAAAATCAACCTGTTCGGAGATTGGCGTGTGGAAATAGTTGAAATTCATGTAGGTCCCAAGGACTAGTTCTTCAATGCTTGCTTTTTTGAGATCCTTGGCATCGATTATTCCTTTTTTGATTCTATCTTGAGATTTTGCCAGGAAATCCTTGTAGTTAGATGCAGTGAAAAATGCCCGCTCTAGCTTTCTTTTCTTTTCTTGTACTTTGACAATGACTGGACGGTCGATTTTTTTGGGATCACGGAAAATTTTGGGCAGTCTTATCTTTGATTTTTCTAAAAGATAGTACTGGTTTTTGACAAAACTTCTCTCCTCTGCCTGAAACAGTGTTCTGTTGCCAAACATCGGGACCTTGAATTTTTTCTCTATGGTATCATATCCTAGATAAGCAGTAAGCGCTCTGTGTGGAACAATTATGGTATTGGTATCCAGAAACATTTTTTGCATTTTGGGTGATGCCATATCAGAGAATTTGTCCACAACAATGATTTCATCTGCAATTCTCTTGAATCGCCTATATGGGATGTCCCTGCCCTTCTGGCATATTACGACAGTAGATATTCCTTCATCCTTTGCACCATCCATTATTTCAAGTGCGGAATGACTGCCCAAAACGCCTAATTCTAAAGTCAGTATAATTTTGGATTATTTTTGATATTTCGTTTTTTATTGCCAACAATGTTTTCACAAATGTTGGTAATATAACATCTTTATTTCGTTGTACGGTCGGATATTGTAAAACTACCACCTCTTCATAATATCAATACAAACGAATCTGTTATGAATGGTAAAAGACAAATCAGCAACATAAAGCGAAAAACATACAAAAAACAGTAAAACTTGGGCACGAAATTTTACGGGTCACACCCCTCCCCCAAAAATAATTTGGGTTGTTTGTATGGGTTACCTCAATAGCCCTAGTGTTAAGCGGGGTATGCGTAATTACAGCTTAAAATAATCAAAATTCCTAGCCCACACCATGAAGCTAGTAATTGGAATGACTGGCAGCACAGGTGTAATTTACGGCGTCAGAATTTTAGAAGTGCTACAAAAATGTGGCATCCAAACTCACCTAGTGATCACAGACTGGGCAAAAAAATGCCTTGCAATGGAGACTGATTACAAACTAGATCAGGTAAAATCATTAGCCACAGAATATTCTGATGACTCTAATTTGGCATCTGGAATATCATCTGGCACATACAAACATGATGGAATGATCGTGATTCCATGCTCCATGAAGACTCTGTCCAGCATTGCGAATGGTTACGATGAAACCTTAGTGGCGAGAGCTTCCGGCGTCACACTAAAGGAATCGCGTAAGCTTGTCTTGGTTACTCGTGAAGCCCCACTCACCGCAATAAACCTGGAAAACATGTTGAAATTGGCAAGACTGGGCGTTATCATTTTGCCGCCAGTTCCTGGATTTTACACAAAACCCAAATCGATTGAGCAAATCATTGATCATACTGTTGGCAAATGCTTAGACCAGTTCAACATTGATCACGATCTATACAAAAGATGGGGAACCTAAACTGCCGAAAATTACAATCATTAAAGACATCACGGCAGAGCGACAACGCGTCTTTGATATTATTGCAAATTATGAGAATTTCCAAAACATCCTACCAAAATATTTTCCATCGATTAGGGTCAGATCAGTTCGAGAAAACATCGCTATAGTGGAAGAGCACATGAGGCTGGGTGACAAGGAGTTAGTCATGATGACAAAACATGTCAGCAAATATCCAGAATCACACGATGTCTTTGTTTTGGGCGGTGACATCAAGGGTACTCACATTTCAGAAATCTATGAAAAAACAGACAAAGGAACCAAACTGACAATTAATGCCGATATCAAGCTAAATGGCACGATGAAGCTGGCAAACATTTTTGGCAAATCCAAGATTGTACCTGAATTTAACAAAGTAATGGACGAGTTTTGTAAAACAGCGGAAATCTAGTCTTTTTTGTCTTTGAGATCTTTGAGCTCTTTTTCTGCCTCAAACTTGCCTTTTTCGTATTCCATTCTGGATTTACCGAGTGTTCTTGCAAGCTCTGGAATCTTTTTTGCACCAAACAGAATGATGCCTGCGGCAATTGCAATAAAGATCCATTCTTGGCCTGCAATAAAGCCGGTTATTGCTTGTAGCATTTGATTCTAATTGGTCAGTTCTCTGATTTAACTCTTTTATCGTTATTCAAATCGATGTAACGATTTATCAGATTCGAATTAGGCACAACCTGTCCTAAAAATCACAAAATTGTGATACATTCCTTAAATGAAAAAACTAACTCCTTCCTGAGATTCGATACGGATTCTAAATCCTGTTTTTTAAAATGTGCAAAAATGTTGCATTTTACTAATTTTTATGCGTGATTAATTGTAAAATTCAAGGTACACCAATCTGATCATATTTTTATCATTCTGAGCCCATTCAAATCCGGAATGAAAAAACACATTTTTCTCATAATCGTGGGCTCTATGTTCCTCATTCTTTATCTTGTTGGAAGCGCTTGCAGCTGCTGGGTTCTACTTGAACAAATAATGATTGCGGCCAATGCAATAATGTTTTGTCTTGCAGTTGGAGTCGGCACTTACAAACTAGTGCAAAAAATTCGTGGAAGGATAAAACATTGGAATTAGCAATATACACAGTAATGATAGAATTTACAATTTTATAATCGGGATGTATATTTCTCAGATTAGAATATGGACATGAAACGTTTTCCTAACGGCATATCCGATGTGGAAAAACACAAGGCAGATTTGTCTGGGGCGGATCTGAGAGAGGCATATTTGAAAGGGGCAAAGTTGGTTCAGGCGAATTTGAGAGGTGCAGATTTGTCTGGTGCAGACTTGTCAGAGGCAAATCTGAGAGGTGCAGATTTGTCTGGGGCGATTTTGATAAATACAAATTTGATAAATACGAATTTGTGGAGGGCGGATTTGTCTGGTGCGGATCTGAGAGTGGTGGATTTGTCTGGTGCGGATCTGAGAGTGGTGGATTTTTCTGGAGCTAATTTATCTGGTGCAGATTTGTCTGGGGCGGACCTGAGAGTGGCTTATCTGTCTGGAGCAAATTTGTCAGGGGCGAATTTGTCAGGGGCGAATTTGAAACGAGCTACAATGCCGGATGGAAGCATACATGATTGAAAAATGAGACCTAATTCTATCACACCTAGGCGTACCATAAATTCATACAATTGACCATGCTTTTATCATTCCAAACCCATACAAGTTAGGAATTATGAACAAACTAATTCTAGCCTTGACGTTATCTGCGATTCTTCTTACTTTCTCGTTTACTTTAGTTTCAGCCCAAAGCCCAGAGGAACAAAAACTAAAGGACGAAAATGCCAAACTAAAGCAGAAAATCAAGGACTTACAGGAGCAAATTGACGAATTAAAAAAGACATTCTATGAGAAATCCAACACTAAAGAAAAACCAAGCAACGATAAATCAAAAACCAATTCTAGTTTGTGCAAGGGCAACACATTGTGCATTACTGGAACTGTAAAGAGAATAATTGATGGCGACACCATATACATTGACACCTACAAGGTTAGATTATCACTGGTAAATACTCCAGAAAGAGGCAAAGCTGGGTATTCAGAGGCAACTGCATTTACAAAGAAATTATGTATCAATGGAACGACTGCCATAGTGGACCAGGATGACAAGCAACCATTTGATCGATTCAATCGAGTGGTAGGCAAGGTGTATTGTTCTGATAAAAATGTAAATGCGGAACTTTTGGAAAACAATCATGCCACAATCATGAAAAAATACTGCAAAACTAGTGAGTTTGCGTCAGAATCTTGGGCGTTAAAGCGAGGCTGCTAATTATTGCTTTAACTTTAATTCAACTCGAGAATTTCTATTACTTTTCCACCCTGAGATTCGATAGGATTCTAAATCCACGTTTTTCAAAATATGCCAAAATATTGTATTTTACTAATTTTTGTGCGTAAATTAATTGTAAAATTCAAGACATACGACTGATTATGTTTTTATCATGACAAAATTGTGACTCTCATATTACAATGGGATCATCTTCAAGAAAACCAAATGATGCTGACGATGCTTTTTCTTGGTTCAAAAAGGGCATTCTGTTAGGTGAACAAGGCGACGCACAAAACGCAATGGAATGTTTTGACCGCGCACTAGAGATTAATCCTGATGATGCCGAAGCTTGGTACAACAAGGGTATTCTGTATCATGATCAAGGTGATGCAGTGAACGAAATGAAGTGTTATGACCGTGTATTAGCGATTAATCCTGATGATGCTGATGCTTGGTACAACAAGGGTATTCTGTATCATGATAAAGAAGACACAGAAAACGCAATGGAATGTTTTGATCGTACTCTGAGAATTGATCCTAATCAGGCTCAAGCTTGGTACAACAAGGCCATTCTGTTAGATAAAAAAGGCGATCTAGAAAACGAAATGAAGTGTTATGACCGTGTATTAGCGATTAATCCTGATGACGCTGATGCTTGGTACAACAAAGGCCTTCTGTATCGTAAGCAAGGCGACGCAGTGAACGAAATGAAATGTATTGATAAAGCAAAAGAATTAGAGGTACTAACTAGAATCTAGACACACACCTAGACATAAATCTGAAACAATACTGATCATGTTTTTATCATGACAATCCAATGATTCTCAGATTAGAATATGGACATGAAGCGTTTTCCTAATGGTAAAACAGACGTGGAAAAACAAAAAGCGGATTTGAGAGAGGCATATTTGCAAGGGGCGAATTTGAGAGATGTGGATTTGTCAGGGGCGAATTTACAAGGGGCGAATTTAAGATGGGCGATTTTGTTTGATGCGAATTTGCAAGGGGCGAATTTGCAAGGGGCAAACCTTGAAGGGGCAAATTTGTTAAGGGCGAATTTGTCAAAGGCGGATTTGTCAGGGGCGAATTTGAAAGAGGTGGATTTGTCTAAAGCCAATTTACAAGAGGCGAAATTGTATAAGGTGGATTTACAACGGGCGAAATTGTGGAAGGCGAAACTGAAAGGGGCAACTCTGGAAGGGGCGAACTTGTCTGAGGCTAGCTTGTTGGGAGTGGATTTGAGATGGGTCACAATGCCTGACGGAGTCATATACGATTGAAAAACAAGACCTAGACATACAACATATAATTAATTTGTAATTATTTCAATCAAGAAAGAGACTCTAAAAAACTAACTTTACCCTGAGATACTCTTGCCATGCTTTTCCTTATTCTATCAATAGTGTATCTGTCGTCATATGGCTCGTCGTTGAATATCTTGACGGCTTCGACTTCACAATCTCTTAGATTCCTTATCATTTCGATTGCATTTTGAAGAGTCATTGTATCTTAATAGTGAAACTTGGCTAAAGCCAATTATCTAATCGACAGTTGGCCAAGATTCTAGTTTGTGATAATAATCGTTTGTCAGAATATCTTTTCCTTTTAGGTAATGACTAAGGTACTCTCTAGTAGGTTTTAATCCATTTTTAATTTTATCCGGCTTTGCTATGTATGTAATTGTGTCAACTTTGGTTCCATCATCCAACTCGACTGTAACGGTAATCTTATCGTAATGTTTTGGGAATCCTTCACACTTATCCAAATAACTGATTCCTGATTCGGCAATTTCATACAAAGCACCCTCCACATTCTGACCTACTTGTGGCATAATGTTTCCCTTACCTTCTCCAGGCTTGGCAGAAAATCCTTGCGCCTCTTTGTTAAAATGAAGCGAATACCCTGCCAATACTGCATGTTCTCTACTTGTAAAGTTTGCACCACGTGACTTCATTCGATTTGGGTCCATGTTTGAACCATAAGCAAAATATTTCATAACTATCCATTTGACTATCCTTTTATTGACTTAAACATTTACAATCTAATCTTGCCAATATACTCCATTGGTAATTCTAAGAGCTTTCCATAACCTTCTCAAAAAATCCCAGTTCACCCAATTTCAGCAGATTAGCTTCACTCATTGTCCTTTTATTCGTCGTAAACACACTCTATCATCATGATTACCCTGACGATGGATTTTGAATGGAAACCAGTCTTAGAAGACAAATCTGCCCAGTATCTTTTCCCAAACGAGATAACTGCCAATATGCGGCAACAATACCGCACACCCGCAATCTACAGGTGGATCGTAGAAAGCGACGAGACGGTAGAGTCTGTCTACATAGGGGAGACGGAGGAGCTCTGCCCACGGAGAATCTACGGATACCTGAACCCTGGCATGAGCCAGATGACGAACATCCGCATCAACAATCTGTTCAAGGATTTGATCAAAAAAGGAAAAACCATACGATTGGAGCATCTTGTCTTTTCTGATTTCTCATTAGATGGAAAAAAAATAACCGCTCAAGATTTGGCAAAGAAGAACATACGTGTCCTATTGGAGAACATCATGATAGCTCATCACGAGAATAAAGGAACAACAATTCTGAACAAGGCAATCAACTAAAACGGCACCGCCATCAATACCATCCGTGCCACAAGTAAAACTCCCTGAGGCAAAAATACCGGTTCTGAGACCTTCAAAATAGGGATAATTTGACATCAATAGAGTTGATTATAGATTGAAACATCGTCAATCAAAATATTATTAATTCTCAGAGTGATATTCTAACCATGATTCAAGACGAATTAACAAATTCCCTCGAATCGAACCCCGTTAAACTCTTTTAATTTTGTGCTCGCGGCGTTCTATGATTATCATGCCTGCCAGATACAAACCAATCATGGGGCCAGAGATGAACCACATGGTAATCCCGCTACCGTCGGGAGTGACTATTGCG
>Ga0194116_10006459_pt1 | contig 12489 bp, 7 predicted proteins | sample TA2MahsurfametaG_4_FD_148617 | JGI IMG/M metagenome (GOLD analysis project Ga0194116, IMG submission 148617) | Freshwater microbial communities from Lake Tanganyika, Tanzania - TA2015008 Mahale S9 surface | ecosystem: Environmental > Aquatic > Freshwater > Lake | place: Tanzania: Lake Tanganyika... | reverse complement strand
CCTGCACGCCATCGCTGGGCACGGCCATGCGGCTGTCGGTGAGGGCCGAACCGCCCCAGGCGGCCAGGTTCACGCTGATGGTGTGGTGCTCCGCCAGGCCGAGCTGCGCGGCGATGCGGGCTGCAGCTTCCAGTTCACGCCGATGCCGCTGGCCGTAATCAAAGGAGAGGCCGATCACGCGCTGCCCGTCTTCCAGGGCGAGGGCCGCGGCGGTGGCGGAATCCAGGCCGCCGGAGAGCAGGGCAATGGCGGTGGACACAGCAGGGAATCAGGCGCCGAATCCATGATGCCGAGCGGCGTGCACCCTCAGCGCACCCCCAGCCATTTATGGCTTTGCAGGCTCAGGCGCCAGTGGGGATGGCTGCGCACGAAATCCACGGCCAGCTGCTGGCCCTCGGCGCTTTGCCAGCCGGGTTGCAGCAGCAGCTGGGGGGCAGCCTGATCGCCGCTGCGTCCCTGCCTGGCGGCGGCAGCCATCGCTTCGGCAAAGGCGAGATCGCTCGCCTCATGCACCACCACCTTCAGCTCATCGCAGGCGCTGAGCACCTCCGGCTCCGGCGGCCGGTGCGGCTTGGGCGAGAGGGTGATCCAGGCAAAGGAGCCCGTGAGCTTGCCCACACCACTGGTTTCCAGGTGGAGCGGCACACCGATCGGTTGAAGCGCAGCGCAGAGGGCCGTGAGGTTGTGCTCCAGCGGTTCGCCGCCCGTGATCACCACAAAGGCGGCGCCGGCTGTGGCTGCTTGCTGCGCTTCGGTACCCAGAGCCTCGAGCGACAGCAGGGGATGCACATCCTTCGGCCACGACTGTTTGGTGTCGCACCAGCTGCAGCCCACAGCGCACCCCCCGAGCCGGATGAAGAAGGCGCTGCGGCCCGCATGAATCCCCTCGCCCTGGAGCGAGTGGAAGGTTTCAACCACCGGCAGGGCGCTGGAGTCGCCGGACTCCGCAGTCCTCATGCCGTAGCGGGCGCGGAGAGGTTGTGACCGATGGCCTCGCTGGGGCTCCCCGGCAGCCGCTGTTGCGCCGCCTCCACCAGTCCGCGGAACAGCGGGTGAGGCCGGCCGGGGCGGGAGAGGAATTCGGGGTGGTACTGGCAGGCCGTGAAGAAGGGGTGGTTCTTCAGCTCGATCAGTTCCACCAGGCGGCCGTCGGGCGAGGTGCCGCTGATCTCGTAGCCCGATTCCAGGAACAGGTTGCGGTAGGCGTTGTTGAACTCGTAGCGGTGGCGGTGGCGTTCGTACACCACCTCATCGCCATAGAGCCGATGGCCCATGGTGCCCGGTGCCAGGCGGCAGGGGTACACGCCCAGCCGCATCGTGCCGCCCAGATCCACCACGTCCTGCTGCTCGGGCAGCAGGTGAATCACCGGGTGGGCGGTGGCGGCATCGAGTTCGGCGCTGGTGGCGCCGCTGAGGCCGGCCTGGTTGCGGGCCCACTCGATCACGGCGCACTGCATGCCCAGGCACAGGCCCAGGAACGGCACCCGCTGCTCTCGTGCCCAGCGGATGGCGGCCACCTTGCCGTCCACGCCGCGGTTGCCGAAGCCGCCCGGCACCACCACCGCATCCATGCCCCGCAGCAGCGCATCGGCCCCACGCTCCTCGATCTGCTCGGCGCAGATCCAGTGCAGATCCAGACCGGCGCCCAGGTCGATGCAGGCGTGGCGCAGCGCTTCCACCACCGAGAGGTAGGCGTCGTTGAGCTGCACGTATTTGCCCACCAGCGCCACCTTCACGGCGGGGCCAGGGTTGCGCAGCTTGGCCACCATTTCGGCCCAGCGGGCCATGTCGCTGTCGTGGTCGGCCAGGCCGAGCAGATCGAGCACCTCGCGGCAGAGGCCTTCCTGCTCGAGCGTGATTGGCACGGCGTAGATGCTGTCGGCATCGAGGGCCGGGATCACGGCGCGCTTGGGCACGCCGCAGAAGCCGCCGATCTTGCCCTTGAGCTCTTCGGTGATCGGGCGGTCGCTGCGGCACACCAGCACATCCGGTTGGATGCCGATGGAGCGCAGCTCCTTCACCGAATGCTGGGTGGGTTTGGTTTTGAGCTCGCCTGAGGTGCCGATGTAGGGCAGCAGGGTCACGTGCACGTAGGCCAGGTCGTTGCGGCCCACATCGCCGCGGAATTCGCGAATCGCTTCCAGGAAGGGCAGCGATTCGATGTCGCCCACGGTGCCGCCGATCTCGGTGATCACCACATCGGCGCCGGAATTGGCGGCCACCCGGTGGATGCGCTCGCGGATCTCGCCGGTGATGTGGGGGATCACCTGCACGGTGCCGCCGTTGTAATCGCCGCGGCGCTCCTTATTGATCACCGATTGGTAGATCGAGCCGGTGGTCACGCTGTTGAGGCGCGACATCGCCGTGTCGGTGAAGCGCTCGTAGTGGCCCAGGTCGAGGTCGGTCTCGGCGCCGTCTTCGGTGACGAACACCTCGCCGTGCTGGAACGGGCTCATCGTGCCCGGGTCCACATTCAGATAGGGATCGAGCTTGAGGATCGAAACGCTGTAGCCCCGGCTCTTGAGCAGGCGCCCCAGGCTGGCGGCCACGATCCCCTTGCCGATGCTGGATACCACGCCACCGGTCACGAAGACGAATTTGGCCATGGGATCCGTAGCGACCCTTTAATTTACCGGCCCGCTTCGGGGCACTCCAGGCGCTCAGCTGTCGTTGGGTTCGCTGTCGAGGCTGTGCATGTAGTCCTGCACGCGGCAGCGGCGCTGGGGTTGGCGCAGCTTCAGCAGGGCGCGCGATTCGATCTGGCGCACCCGCTCCCGCGAGAGGTGCAGGTCTTCGCCGATCTGGGAGAGCGTCTGCGGGGTGTCGTCTTCGAGGCCGTAGCGCAGGCGGATCACGGCGGCTTCCCGGGCGGTGAGCTCATCGAGCAGTGCTTCGAGGTCGTTGTGCAGCTCTTCGCGGGTGAGTTCCTGCTCCGGGGTGGCGTGGCTGTCCTCGAGCAGATCGCCGAGCTGGGTGTCCTGTTCTCGGCCCACCCGCGTGTCGAGCGACACCGAGCGCGGCACCCGCATCAAGGTGAGCCGCACCACCTCCTCACTCAGCCCCAGCTCCCGCGCCAGATCGGCCACGGACGCCAGGCGCCCGTGTTCGGTGGCGATCTGGCGCTGGGCCTTCTTGATCCGGTTGAGCTTCTCGGTTACGTGCACCGGCAGCCGGATCGTGCGGCTCTGGGTGGCGATGGCGCGGGTGATGCCCTGGCGAATCCACCAGTAGGCGTAGGTGCTGAAGCGGAAGCCGCGGGTGGGGTCGTATTTCTCCACGGCGCGCTCGAGCCCAAGGGTGCCTTCCTGCACCAGATCGAGTAGCTCCATGCCCCGCTGCTGATACTTCTTGGCCACCGCCACCACCAGGCGCAGGTTGGCCTGGATCATGCGGTCGCGGGCGCGGCGGCCGTGATGCAGCGCCTGCTTCAGTTCGGCCACGCTCAGACCGCTGCGTTCGGCCCAGGCCTCATGGCGCTGGCGCAGGCGTTCCCGCAGCTCCGGCACCGCGCAGCCCAGATGCTCGGCCCACTGCTGCACCGCCGGCCAATGGCCCAGCTGCGACGCCAGCCGCTGGCGATCGTCCTCCAGGGCGATCAGATCCGCCAGTTCGGCCGCCGTGGCCGCCAGGCGCCTGCGCTCCCGCAGCAGGCGTTCCCGGCGCTGCACCTGGCGGGCCAGGGTGAGCTCTTCCTCATGGCTGAGCAGGTCAACGCGGCCGATGTCCTGCAGGTAGAGGCGCACCAGGTCGGTGCTGCCGCGCCGGTTGCCGGATGTGGGTTTGGGGCTGGGAGGGCCCTTGGGCACAGGCTTGGCCTGGAACAGCTCCCCAACAATCGAGTCTCAATTGAGATCCTTCCTCAAATCCCACGTTTGTGTTCGGGATTGCCCGAGGCGTTGGGCCCGCAGGCCGGCGCCTCAGCCCTCGGCTTCCTCGTCCACCCAGGTGCTGGCCACGTGCAGCTCTTCGAGCTGTTTGGTGGCCACACCGCCGGGGGCGCTGGTCATCAGGCAGCGGGCCTGTTGCGTTTTTGGGAAGGCGATGGTGTCGCGGATCGATTCCTCACCGGCCAGCAGCATCACCATGCGGTCGAGGCCGAAGGCCAGGCCGCCGTGGGGCGGTGCGCCCATATCCAGCGCTTCCATCAGGAAGCCGAACTGCTGGTTGGCTTCCTCCAGGGGCAGGCCCACGGTTTGAAGCACCTGGCGTTGCAGGGCTGAATCGTGGATGCGCAGGGAGCCGCCACCGAGTTCCAGGCCATTGAGCACCAGGTCGTAGGCCTGGGCGCGGGCGCTGGGCAGGGTGTTAGCCCAGGCGGCGGGATCGCTGCCGAGGTCTGTGGTGTTGGGAGCGCAGAAGGGGTGGTGCAGCGCCTCGTAGCGGTTCTCGTCGGCGTTGAATTCGAACATCGGGAAATCCACCACCCAGAGGAAGTTCCAGCTGTCGTTCTCGCTGTCGGGCTTCACCATGCCCAGCTCGCGGGCCAGGTACTGGCGCACCCGATCAAGGGCCTTGTTCACCGTGGCGGTGTCGCCGGCGCCGAACAGGATCAAGGTGCCGGGCTCAGCGCCGGTGCGCTGCAGCAGCTCAGCTTTCTTCTCTTCAGACAGGTTGTCTTTGATGGCGCCGATCGTGTCGATCTCGCCGCCTTCGCGTACGCGGATGAAGGCCAGGCCGCCGGCACCGGCTTTCTGGGCCTCGCTGAACACATCGCCGCCAGGCTTGATGCGCACGTTGCTCACGGCGTCGTTGCCGCCGGGCACGGCGATGCACTTCACCGAGCCACCGGCGGCCACGGCGCCTGAAAACACCTTGAAGCCCATGTCGGCCACCAGGTCGCTCACGTTGGTGAGCTCCATGCCGTAGCGGGTGTCGGGGCGGTCGGTGCCGTAGCGCTCCATGGCGTCATGCCAGGTGAGGCGCGGGAAGGGCCGCGGCAGCTCCACGCCTTTCACCGTTTTCCAGATGGAGGCGATCAGGGCTTCGTTGAGCTCAAGGATCTGCTCTTGATCCATGAAGCTCATCTCCATGTCCAGCTGGGTGAATTCCGGCTGGCGATCGGCGCGCAGGTCTTCGTCGCGGAAGCAGCGAGCCACCTGGTAGTAGCGCTCGATGCCCCCCACCATCAGCAGCTGTTTGAACAGCTGGGGCGACTGGGGCAGGGCGAACCACTCACCGCCGCAGACGCGGGAGGGCACCAGATAGTCGCGGGCACCTTCAGGGGTGGAGCGGGTGAGCACGGGGGTCTCCACCTCGATGAAGCCCTGGTCTTCGAGGAAGCGGCGGGCAGCCTGGATGGTCTGAGCCCGGAGGCGCAGGTTGCTGTTCATGCGCTCGCGGCGCAGATCGAGGTAGCGGTGGCGCAGCCGCAGTTCCTCGCGGGTGTTCTCCTCGTCATGCACCGACACCGCGAAGGGCAGGTTCCCCTTGACGCTGTTGAGCACGGTGATGGCGCTGGCCAGCACTTCCACCCGGCCGGTGGCCAGCTTTTCGTTGATCGCGTCGGCGGGGCGCTCGCGCACCTTGCCCTCCACCTGGATCACCGTTTCGTTGCGCAGGTGTTCGGCCACGGCGAACATGTCAGCACCGTTGTCCGGGTCCACCGTGATCTGCACGGTGCCGCTGCGGTCGCGCAGGTCGATGAAGATCACCCCGCCGTGATCACGGCTGCGGTCCACCCAGCCGCAGAGCTGTACGGCCTGACCGGTGGCGTCTTGGCGCAGGTCGCCGCATCCGTGGCTGCGCATGCTGGTAATGCAGGGATATGGGCAGATTGTCCCATTCCGTGCGTGGAGTTTGGTGTCCGCTTGGGTCGCCTGCTGTTGTCGGCATCGTCGAAGGGGCCTTGTCTACGGGGAACTATGTGGCTTCCATGCATGGAAATCCTTCGCTGATGCGTCTCGCGTTCCCTTCAATTGCCCCAGAAATCGTAACCGGACATCAGAAAGCATCTTTCTCAATTAAATTCAGATTGGTTCGTGGCGTCCCGCCCATTTCGGGTGTCTATTTGATGCATGCAATTCTCCCAAGATTGGCAGCGGTACTATTAAAACAGTGGCCTGCTCTAACTGTCTATTGCGCACTCGGCTCTTTCGTGATTGACGGTGGAGATGGATTGTCCGAGAGCTTCGGGTTGGATCCGTTCATGATGAGTGAATCTCTGAATCCTCTCCCTAAGAAGCGAGAAGAGGGTGAAAAACATCGTATTTACAGTCTAGTTTCAGGACTGGCTGTTCCCCCTGAGGCTGCATCAGAGCATTCTGAAGATGCTCATTCGGGCCTGCCAGTGCTAGAGCTACCAAGAGGATGGACTCATCAAAAGATTTTAGCAACCCCTGAGTGGCTCACATTAAGCGCAGCGATCTTGAGCCAGAATAATGGAACTGTTTCTGGATTAACGCCGCGACAGTTCACATCATCTAACTTGCTTAATCTTGGCTTTCGTATTGGTCCTATCTTGAGCCGTGAAGCCCAAGTGAGGCACGGCGCAAATAGCCCTAAGCAAGGTGTTGATTATGGTGAGCACTTGTACCGCAAGATTGCAGTCAATGGCTTGTTGACGCAGCGATTAGGCCAAGTACTATCAACTTACATACCTAATCAGCTCAATACGCAATGGAATTTTGGCAATGGCCCTGTGGGCCGGCTTGGTTTTCTGAATTTTGAGTACAAGAGTGAAGGTGATTTCGTTACATCGGTCAAAGTTGGCAAGTTGATGCAGGCACAAGATTTTACTTTAAATCCTGTGCAATGTTATTTCTCGGGGTTTGGTTTTTGTGGATGGGCCCAAGGCGTACCCGGTATGATTGATATTCCTGGCAATCCTTTTAATAGTTACGGTGCGCTTATCTCATTTGGCAGTGAGAAGACATTTAATTTTCGCTATGGGATTTATCAGATTGCGCCGGAGACATTTGCTCCAAAGTTGCATGGTCTTGATTTTAGCTTTGATAAGGGGAATGGTGCGGCTCAGTTTGCAGAGGCGAGAATTCCTATCCATATTGGTTCACTATTGCCAATCAAGATCAATCAACAGGGCAATGCTATCTCACTTGCAACTGATGCAACGGCTACGATGAAGTATCAGTCACTATTGCCTCAGGGAACGATTACTATTGGGGGATGGCTGGGTTCGGGATCATATCCAACAGTCATGAACCCAGATGTGACACAGTCTCAGAACAATGGTGCCTATGGGATCGTCAGCACTAAACTACCAGGGTTAAGCATAGGTCTTGATCATCGAATTTTTATCAGCGGCGGCATCGGTTTTTCGCCTGATGTGCAGCAATTCCGCTCGGGTGGTAATGGGGGCATTGTCTTGGCTGGTATCGTGCCTAAGCGACCATTTGACACCCTAAGTATTGGCGCGAGTTATGCCGGCTATAATCCTGATTACTATCTTCCAGGATTAGATGTCAATTCATTTACGCCAAATACAGAATGGACGTTTGAGTTAAACTACAGCCTGAATATCAGTCAGAGCATAAGAGTTATGCCTAATCTCCAAATCATCATCAATCCTGGTGGTGATTACAGAAGGGAGGCAGTAGCCGTTGGTGGTGTGCAGGTTTGGTACTTCTTTTGATTCTGTCTGGTCTTTGGTGAAGAGTTGAGCTACACTTTCTTCAGCTCGGATTGATCGACATAAAGAACCTGTAGCGAACCGGATAGGTGTGGTTCGACCCAAGACCACCATGCTTTGAAGTGATTGGAGGCGAGATGCTTGTCCAGTGCATCTTTCGATTCCCAGATTTCATCCCATACAAAAGTGCCAGGAGAGTTGATGTCTTCGTTGCATGTGTAGAGGGGTGGATGATCAAGGCGCAATGTTTCTTTGAACAGTAACTGAGTCAATTGATTGTACTCTGCACGTTCTTGGGCATTAAGTTTTACACTCATGCGTCCAATCACATGAATGCTCGGTACTGTTGATGGAATCCTCGGTGCAGCTGAAGTCGCCGTCCAGCTTGTCAGACCAATCAAAAGGCTGCAGCAAGCAAGAAGCAAGAATCTGAGTTGTTTCATTGTTGGCATGTGACTTGTGTTGATAACGTAGCTACGAGGCCAATATCAGTCGGCATGAAGTGCTTAGCTGAGCAGAGGCACGCCTTCACTATGCTGGAAGAGAATTGAGGTCATCAAAGATTCTTTGCCTGTATCGAACAGGAAAGTATTGCTGCCAGTAATTTTGACATCTGTATTGTAGGGAGTGAATATCTCGCCTTCAAGTCTCAGATAAGGAGCATAGTAAAAACCGCCTTCAAGGCTGAACGCCTCTGAGCCAGATAGAGCAGCTTGGTCAATTTGTTTGTTGACAGCCTGTTGATAGGCTGATGAATTGCTTGGATTGATCTTATTGCCAGTAACTGGATCTACTACGGCTCCAGACTGAGTGGCTATTTGATAAAGACCATAGTCGGCTCCTCGTAGGTTATCCAGATGCTTCCCTGATGAATTGTAGAGATGGACGACTCCCGTTAAATCACGACGAGGTGTTTGTGTAAGATCGACTAAAGGCCTGGACTTAATCTGTGGCGAACTGGAAACCTGTTGAATGCCCTGATAAGGAACATCGAGATTAATCTTGAGCCCTTGAAAGCTGGCTTTGTCTCCAGTTGGGTTCACCTTTAGGCTGCGAGCTGAAGAGAGGGACGCGGAGGAAGAGAGTCCCATGCGTGTCACCTCAGCGGCAGACTGATCTGTATGGAAGAAGCGGAGCGCTTGACTAGAGACTACAGGTACTTTGCGAGAGAGAAGATCTCTCGTCTCTGCTGACGAGCGCAATCCACGGTCGCTTTCGAAGAGGATAACCGGCGATTTGGTGAGTGGATCAATATAGCCAAATGTCCCATCACGACTACTACGTGATGATTGGCGAACATTGATATAGCCACCAATATCTGAACTACCTGATGGAACAGAGGCAAGAAGCCTGCCTTTGTCATCACTTAAATTGAGATGCAGATCCGGCATGTCCGCAATAATGTCGCTAAGTAGATCAATCCCATTGAGTTGTTCAGGGTAGAACTGACTAATATCAGAGTTGATGGGATAAATGCCTACATTGCCATCGGCCAGAACTCCGGTGGAGGTCAGCGGTCCTAGCTGCGCAAAGAATGCAGTAGTATATGTGGCCAATAGATGGCTGGTCAGGGCTTCGCCGTTCTCGTAATCTTCAAGAAAGACAATTGTCGATGGATTGATCTCATCAATATAGTAGTTGAATGATATGTTGCCAGGTTCTTGAATGGTCTGCTCTCTTAGTGCTGCGCTAAGTGCTAGAACCTGATCCATGGCCCCAGGTTTTATTTGAAAGCGCCCAACAAGCATCTGCTGGTTATTGGCAGTAAGATCTGAATTAACGGTATTGTTTGCGGTAGACAGAGTTGCGGAGCCCAAGGCTTTGTTTAAGGCTGCGGAAAGCTCGGAGGAGCTCTGCATGCTATGTAAATTAGAGTACTTATCCCAAGTTGTCTGAATGACATAGCTTGGCGTGGTGACGCCTGATGATTCGGGGTCTAGCAGAAGAGAGTATTGTGCACCTGTCGCCGCATTCAGAATCGCTTGAATGTCTCTGAGGCTGGCTTCAAACGCTGCGATACTTGCGGCATCAGAGGGGCCGGTGTATATAAATGTGCTGATCTGTACAACGGTGGGATCCGTTGGGGTAGCGAAGCTGACACTGGTTGATGGAGCGTTCGGGGCCGGAGGTAAAAAATATGTCTGTGCATTTGGAGTGGTTCCATCAGCAAGCCAGGGCTGCTCAGAGCCTGGTACCCAATAAGCAGGTGGCGGAGTGCCAAAAGGAGTGGTGTCGTAAGGAATGGCAGGGTTCCAATTGCCGCCTGCAGAATCAGGATTCACGAAAGAACCAAAGTTGCGGCTCATTGCCACAAAGTAGTCTGGAAATGTATTGAAATAATCAACAAGGCGCTGTTGATTGGAAGTACCCTCAGAGCTCCCTACATTTTTATTGTAGAGATTACCGTAGGAAGCCGCTGCATTCGATGTGTCGTAAAAGCGTCCGATGAGTGGGTCAGGTAATGTAAAAAACTGCTCGATTCCGCCTTGCGGATATCCAGGAGTGCGAGACCATATCGTGAGGAAGACCAGGGGGTCGCCAGTTGGGCTGGCATTCCGGTATGAATGTGCGTAGCCACGGGGCAGATAGACTGATTGCCCTGCAGTCATATGGTTATAGTAAAATGTGTCGATATTTTCTGACGTCAATATTGGCCCATCATAATTCGACGACAAAGGCTCACTGCCAGCGGGGAACTCATAGAGCTCGTAGGCGTCTTCGGTTGGATCGCCAATCCACGAATCAATCTCGCCTTGCAGAATAATGAACCATTCATCTTCGGCCCAGTGAATGTGGGGGATTGGCCCTGCGTTGTAGGGTGTAACTGTCAGGGAAATCGTGAATGGCCGATCCGTTTCAGAACTTGATAGTGCATCGAGGACAACAGGAGTGGCCCCTGCAGTTTCTCCATTGTAGAGGGGTTGGTTATTAATCAGCTCACGTGTAACGCTAAAGACCAGGAATTGCTGAGCTTCCCCTGCGGGAAAACTATCCCATTGATAGGAGCCCTTCGCTGACTTATTTGGCAAGTCGATAAACAAGGGAAGTCCCAGGCCTTTCTTGGTGGTCTCGGTGTTATTGCCAACGTCTGTCTTGATGAAGGAATCGTAATCAAAATTACGAGCCAAAGGCAGTCCGAATCCCTTCGGGAGAGAAAAGCGTGGGGCTAGATTATAAGGTGCCGCTGGATCATACCGATTTTCGGAATTAAAAATCGGCGTGGGATAATAGATGGGCTGTGCTGCAGTGGCAGGTGGGAGGCTAGCGCTTCCACCTGAAGCATGATCGGAATTGCCGTGCAGGAAAGTATGGCCAAAAAGGAGGCGATTGCTAATCATTGGCGAGAGGAGCACTTAGTCATTTCCTAAGGTGTAGCAGCCAAACAAGGTTTTGGCAATAAAGCCACCTCCTGCAACGCAAATAGACATGAGCCATGGCCATGCGTGGCTTCTTCCGTCAGGACGATTGAAGCCACTCCACCTCATGCATCCAGGGGGGCTTGATGGAGCCAACCAATGCCAAGCGGAGTGCCGTCAGTGGAAAAGGTCAAAAGCACCGCATGAACGCGCAATCGACAGGCTTCAGCGCTTCTCCATTAAGGCTGTCAGACCGGCTCCCAGGCGATCCTGGCGAGGCATTTGGAACGTCCTTATCTCGGGTCTTCCCTGCACCCATCACCTAGGGAATCTCTGGGCAACGCTGGTTTGAGAAGGGTGGTGACCCAACACATCGACTGATGGGGGCTTCTTTTCGTTTTGTGGCCCGTAATCAGGCCCTGGATAGCTGAATCGGGGCCTTATCTATGGCTTTTGAGCCCCCTGTTATTGCCCATCAGATACACCAATTCTGTGTTCATGCTGTAGCCAGCAAATGTCCACGAGCGAGATACAGATTGGTCAGTGCTGTGATCACATTGATCTTGCAGCGGTTTTTGGCCAGCCCACGCAGCCTGGTCTTCTGAAAGCCGAACTGCTGCTTGATCACCCGGAATGGATATTCGACCTTGGCGCGGATGTGGGCCTTGGCGGCCTCGATCAGATCTTGCAGCTTGCCATCGGGGGTTTCAGGGAGGGCTCGGCGTTTGCCTGGGCGCATCGCCACTCTGAATTTCGTTGTCATGCCTGCCATCTCCGCTCTTTTGGCGATGCCCTGGTAACCGGCGTCGCCGTAAATGACTTCCTCATCTCCATGGAGTAGCTCGGCGGCCTGGGTGAGGTCATGCACGTTGGCGGCAGTGGTCACAACCGAGTGGATCAGGCCTGAGTCCTTGTCGACTCCGATATGGACTTTCATCCCGAAATACCACTGGTTGCCCTTCTTGGTCTGGTGCATCTCTGGATCGCGCTTCCCCTCTTTGTTTTTGGTGGAGCTGGGCGCCGCGATCAAGGTGGCATCGACGATCGTGCCCTGGCGCATCGTCATGCCTTTATCACTGAGATGGGCTTTGACGGTCTCAAAGATCTGCTCGCCCAGCTTGTGCTTCTCGAGCAGGTGGCGGAAGGCGAGGATCGTGGTCTCATCCGGGATCCGGTCGCTGATCAGCTCGATGCCGGCAAACCGGCGCATGGTGGGCACCTCGATCAGGGCCTCTTCCATCGCCGGGTCGCTCAGCGAATACCACTGCTGGAGCAGGTGAATCCGCAGCATGGTGGCCAACGGATAGGGCGGCCGCCCTCCTTTCTTGCTCGCTTTGGGGTAGTGCGGCTCGATCAGGGCGATCAGCGCCTGCCATGGCACCACCACCTCCATCTCAGAGAGAAACTTCTCCCGCTTGGTCTTCTTCTTGGCGGTGGTGAGCTCGTAATCCGAGAAGCCGAGCTGTTTGCCGCCCATTACCCCACTCCTGGACAGCGATCACAGGGCCATTGTCCCGTGAATGGCCCTGGTTTTCCAGAGCCTCCCTA
>Ga0194116_10006457_pt1 | contig 12493 bp, 14 predicted proteins | sample TA2MahsurfametaG_4_FD_148617 | JGI IMG/M metagenome (GOLD analysis project Ga0194116, IMG submission 148617) | Freshwater microbial communities from Lake Tanganyika, Tanzania - TA2015008 Mahale S9 surface | ecosystem: Environmental > Aquatic > Freshwater > Lake | place: Tanzania: Lake... | reverse complement strand
TGAGCGAAGAGTCAGAGCATCTTCGCTCAGATCACACCAAGCTCCCGTAGCTCAGTTGGATAGAGCGACGGTTTCCTAAACCGCAGGTCGGAAGTTCGATTCTTCCCGGGAGCGCGACACTTTCACCGGTTTCTGACGACGAAAGTGAAGAATTAGTGAAAGCCAGACCTGCGGCTTCAAAGAAGCCTTCGATTGCTTTAACTGCCATTTGTTGGCCGAGCTTGGTTGCGATGACATAGTGGTCCATCGTGGTCTTCACGGACTCGTGTCCTGAACGACTCGTGACGACTGGTATGGGTACGCTCTCCTGAAACAGCCAAGTGCTGCTGGTGGCCCGCAAGCTGTGGAATCGAAATTTAGTCAAGCCCGTACTCTTGAGCGCTGGGTTGAATACTCGACGCCGGAAATTCGAGTCATGGATGCGTTTCCCGCGCTCTGAAAGAAATAGGGGACCGTCAATGTCGCTTCGGAAGTGAGCGGTGTCAGCGAGGTAGCGCTTCAATACGTTCGTCATGGTTTCCCCCAGTTCGATTGTGCGGATTCCTGCCTTGGTCTTTGCTCGCTTGATGGACAACATTCCCTTATCGATGTCCAGATTGCAGAGATTGAGCCCGATTAGTTCGCTGATGCGCATGCCTGTTCCAACTGCGACAATCAGCATTGCTTGAAACTCATGTGGAATCTCGGTCAACAGGAGCTGAAACTGTTCAGGGGACATGACTTTGGGTTCCGGCTTCGGGAGTTTGGGTGACTTGACATCAACGACAGGGTTGCTTACAAGTACTCGGTCCTTGACTGCCAGACTCATGATTTCGCGCAGAACCTGACGGTGGGTTCGAACAGAGAAGACCGAGAGACCAGAGGATGCCCAAGTATTCATCTGCTGTTGAATGAATTGACGGTCTATTCGGGTGACGGGATATGTACCGAATGCGGGGAGCAAGTACTTATTGACGATTCCAGCACGTCGAGCAGTCGTGCGTGGCGCTGCTTCTACCTTGCTGTTTGCGAGGTACTCAAGTGCGTACTGGCGAAAGAGTTTCTTACTGGGTAGCAGAACGCTCGTTAGTCCATCTCGTCGAGCGAGTTTCATTCGCTGGTCAAACTCGTCGGCCACCTTCTTGGTCAAGAACGTTCGTGAGCCTTGACGACCATCAGCCTGGGTGAAGCGAACTTGGTAAGTCGTGCCCTTCTTGTTGTGTTTCTTGTGGACACTCATTGTTTTGTACCAACGGAATCGGCTGTGTTCTGGACCAGTTCTGAGAGGAACTTCTCGATGTCTGAATCTGCGTAACGCAGGGTTGAGCCGATTCGGTATGCGCGTAGACGCCCAGACTTGCGGAGCTTGTAGATAGTTGTGCGGCTGATGTTGAGGTATTCGAGGACCTCTCGTTCAGTCTTGAATCCTTGCTTCTTGTTGTTCATTGCGTCTCCTAGACCCGGACTGTGAGGTGGGCCTACGACGCGGGATGTCTGTCAAGTAACCGAACTTTCGGGCGAGAGCTATGTAGCGCGTAGCTGTTGAGAGGGGAACATTCAGACTTTCTGCAACAGACTTCTGTACCGGTTGGTGGGACCTGAAAGCCGAGGAGTATGTTCGCGCGACAGATTTCAACACAAGTTCAAGATTGTTCCGAATAGAGAGTCGACCTTGAGCGGTCCATCGCCCCACGATTTGTGTTCGTGCTTGGGGACTACCCTCCGTCGCGATGTTCCGTAACATCTCCAACACAGGGACCGCACGAATGACGGACTGGGTGAGGTGCTGGTGCTGAGCCGTTGAAGAGACCTGTACTGCGACGAGCTCTTCGCGGTCCTGCCCCAATCTCGTTGTTAAGACCACATCCCATGCCCGCCCATTCGAGTCCGACCAGCGCGTTTCGTGACGTTTTCGAGCAGTTGGCATGAGATGAAGTAATTTATCATCTCATAATTGACATTGCAACCTCGAGGGAGCCATCTTTTAAAGGGCCACTGTGGGCTGTCCATGTATTCGATTTCGCGGTTTCTCGGACCCCCGGGCGGGTCTGGCTCTATGTGGTCCCAAGTTGGCGGGGCCAAGAAGCGGAGCTGGCCTATCTGGCGGGCGGCGGACGACCGGTTCTTTGGCCTGACCGTGTCCCATTCCCCGTTCTACGTGGACCGCGAAACGACCTTGCGCCAGACTTGCCACCCCTTCCCCTTCGCTCTGCTTACGACCTTTGGCGGTGTCATGTTCGCCGTCTCCTGAAAGCGGGTTATTCCGTCAATTGTGAGCGTGACCGATTCAAAGACTGAACCAACTACGTAGAAACTTTGTGCGGCTACTCTCTGCCGCACATACATAATGGGCGATAGATGAACTCTGTAATCGGTAGATTCGTGTCATGATTGCGTCGGGCATTATTCGAGTTGCGTTGTTTGCAACTTTCCTGTCCTTGGTCTTGCCAGTCTCGTCTGTAGCTGCCAACTCTGCAGGAACGCCTTGCGCGCAACAGGGAGCACTCTCTGGAACGGCACGACAGCCACTTGTATGTCGCAGAGTAAAGGGCAAGTTGGTTTGGAGAAATTCTGGAAGTTCCGTCGTCGCGAGTGTGAAGTCGCCGCCAAGCCGACTTTCCATACCTTTGAAGGCTCAATTCAGTCAGGACTTGGGAATTTCATTAGTGTGGGGCCCGCCGATAGATGCGGCAGTGAGCAAGCCCACCGCCTATCGAGCCGAGTTTCGAACAGCTTCTACTCCATGGCTGACTCTTCAAGATTGGCCTATCACGAATTCCGCTCTTCCAACGTATACGCAGACCATCAAGGGTGAAAAATTGATAGGGATGACCTTGCGATTCCGAATAGCTGCCGTGAACGCATCTGGAGCGGGGGAGTTTTCAGAGTCGGATTGGGTGACGTACAGCGCAACAAGTGGACTATCCCCAGGTTCAGCAGGTTCGGGAAGCTCTTCGGGTTCAGTCGACATCATCCCGAGAGTGGCTGGCTCTACCTCGACGACGGTTCCAGTTGCGACGACTTCATCAACATCCACAACGGTGGCTCTCATTGGTACGGTGAGCCAACGAAACGCGGTTGCCAAAGCTGCTAGCTATTTAAGGTCCTCTGCTTTTTCTCGAATTGGACTTATTGAGCAATTGGAGTACGAGGGGTTTTCCCGTGAGGATGCCACTTACGGCGTAGATGCACGGAATGTCGATTGGATGGCTCAGGCTGTAAAGAAAGGTGCGAGCTACTTGAGGTCCTCGGCCTTTTCGCGCAGTGGTTTAATAGCGCAGCTCGAATACGAAGGATTCACGGCAGCTGAGGCACAGTTTGGAACGGATTCCCAAAACGCCGATTGGAATCAACAGGCCGCTAAGAAAGCTGCAAGCTACTTAAGGTCTTCGTCATTCTCGCGTTCCGGTCTAATTGGTCAGCTTGAGTATGAGGGATTTACTCGAGCTCAGGCTGAGTTCGGAGTTAATTCGGTCGGTTTGTAACTCGATAGTCCTGCGTTCGGGAATTTGGGGACGGATTACGGCTTACGTCATTTGCAGGGTGCTGTCGGGTTGTGCTGGTGATAAAAGCCTGTCGTCATCCCGTACTTTGCACAGTTCTTGCGGCAGACGTGGCAGCCGTTTTTGTCAGTTTCACTTGTACTCACTATCGGTCTAGAATTGAAAATTGTCCTTCGAACGTTGTAAGCGAAGCACGTGTGAACCATTTCGGATGCCAGTCAATTAGATACTCTGCCAATTGAATGTAGATGTACGAGCTGAATGGTAGACCTGAGTTAATTGCACTCTTTATGGAGCCCTCGACGGCTTGTTTGCAAGCGCTTGTAAGCGCAGCAGAGTATGCCCTCAGCGATTCGTACGCAGCGTCAACATGGTCCAGACCACTGTTGAACTGGCTCAGTCCGTAACTGAGAGACTCTCGCCAGATAGAGCTAAGTACCGACCATCTCGAGTCTAAAAACGTTGCGGTTGTAAACGCCTGGGAGGGAGTGTCGTATTCACGGAGCTGGTCCTGCAAAAACTCTTCGTCTGCACCTTTTGGTCGAACTAGTCGTCCTGAAGCAACACCTGCCTCCTCGATTTTAACGAGCCAAGGTCTGGCATATGGTGAAAAGAGCTTGTCGAATGTGAGGACGTCGTCGTCGAATTGCTTGAGATTTATGGGGGCTGTCAAGTTGTAGCCCATGCAGCCAAATGATGCCGCAGCTTCCGCGATGCTCACGTCGTTCCGAACAACAGGGAAGAGGCTTGACGATGTCGATTCGGTTTCCACCGAATCTTCCTGAGTGCTTGTCGTTGTTGGCTCGAGCGTGCTCTCAAGTGTCTCTTCTACTGATTGTCCAAGCGAATCGATTTGTGACTCTTCGACGGTTTGTGCAGAACAGGACGTAATCACTATCAAGGCGAGAGCCAATCGGTAGCAATCACGACCAACTCGCCGCGACGTTCTCAGTCCTGCGCGTGAGTTTGCATATCGCGCCACGAACGACATGACTCCCGTACCCATATTTGTGGCATGAACCTCGAACTGCAACCGGTAATGGGAAAAAGCGCCTAACAGTTTATTTGGACAGCTTTGGCTTCCATTTTGCTTGCAATCTCCTTCGCCAATGTCTCAGAGGTGCCGCTAATCGTCCAAAGCCCACCATCGACGTAGTCATAGGAAGTGATTCCAAATGCTTTCCCGACGCTGCAACCCAGTGTTTTACCCATTCCCGCCCAGTTCTCCTTTTGTCCGGAGTCTTTCCAAATTGTCAAATCAACTGACTCACCATCTATCTCGCAGGATGCAACATCAAGAGCTGACTCCTGGCCGAAATCCCTATCAGCTTTCGGTGTTTCCGTGTAGCCCGCACAATCGAGTTGAACGGAGCTCAGCGCGTTCGAAAGTTCTAGGCCTGTCTCGAATGACTGCTTGGACGAAGTGGAATCACCACACGAAGCCAAAGTAACGAGTGGAAGTACGAGCACAAGAATTTGTTTCAGCATACGTCTCATGGTAATAGTCAACCAGTATGGGCTACGACTGGGACAAAGACAAAGGTGTTACTAATCAACCAGTGTTAAGGTTTGTAGGTGCAGAAGAAGCAAAATGCGTCTGATTTGGTGCTATTTGCTGCTGCCGTTGGGCTCATTTTCGGAAGTTTTAGCCCATGGATTTCAGTTCTGATAGTCAACATTGCAGGTGTCGATGAATTCTTCGGATTTGTCACGCTGGCTTCGGGAATCGTGCTCATGCTGCACGCATCCTCGAAGCTTTGGCCGAATTTGTTGGATGAAAGGTATTCTTCAAAATTGGGTCTTGTCGCACCAATTGCTGCCGGTGCATCTCTCTGTTCGCTTATCTATGTTGCGGTGAGGATAAGGCAAGTAGCAGGAGAATTCAGCGATATTGAGGAAACTGAACCAGCTACACCGTCAGGAGATGACTTGTTCGGTGACATAGCTGGAGCCATCGATGAATTTACACAATCCTTAGCTGATGCATTTAGGCCACGTCTCGCTATGGGTTGGTACGTGTGCATGCTTTCAGCGCTAGTGGCTTTCGCAGTAATCTGCCTCAGGTTCAGAAAGCCGCGTGCCAGTAATCCGTCAGATTGCTAGCGGTACCAGAAGAAAGGGGCATATGTAGACCGTTGTTGCTGATAGACAGGTTTAGCCACCGAGTCGTAGGCCAGTCCGCGATTCGACTATGTACCATCACAGCAGGGGTCATCCATGGGAATCTTCAAAGGAATTGCGTGGTTCGTAACTGCTGGAGCGGTACGTCCTACAACGACGCGCGAACGCTCGAGGATGTACCAGCGTCGTGCGAACCGACTCCTCGAAGAGCAACTGTATGTGATGCAGAGTCCGCCGCAACAGCAGTTCACCGAAGTCCCAAGTGATGCCCTGACTGAAATCACACGGCCTTCGGTACCAAACGAAGTCCCGAACTCACATAGTCATCCAGTCCAGACGTCCTCATCGAAGCGTAAAGCACAGCGCAACTTCAACCGTCGTTGGCGCAGGACCAAACGGCTGAAGAGACGGCAAACTAAACAGTTGAAGAGACGGCAAGCTTCTGAAGACCGCAGATTGATGCAAGAAAATCAGGTCATCGTAGAGCAACACGGAATCAAGAATGCCGCGGTACTGCGTCTAGTTCTTGAGGATTATCGAGTCATGGAGCACTACAAGGACCTAGTACTCCAACACGGCTTTACCGATGCAAGTCAAGTGAGGGCTCACCTTCAAGAGCAGGCCCTCGAGAAGTCTCGGATTCAGCAACTCGAGATTGAGCAAGCCCAACGAGCCGAGGACGGGCAGCAGCAGGCAGACGCAGAGGCGCGAAGAACGCTTCGCGTACTCGCCATCAAGATGCAGCAATTCGGTCTTGTGGTTCAGAAGTGCCTGAATCCCGAGCAAGGTGTTGAAATCTCTGAAGAGGAGTTAAGAGCAGCCTTTGAGTCGATTCGAAGCTCCCTGAACGAGCATCAGGAGCTATCTCCGAATGGTATTGCAAAGTATCAGAAAACCATTTCAGAATTGTCAGCTATGGTCGCAGAAAAGACTGGATACGAAAGTCTGTAGAGACATAGTCCAGTCTTTTCAGTCCCTCCTTCCAGTCGAACGCAAAGGTTTCACCATTGATGATGCGTTTACCCCGCCGCCGCTTCGGTCCGAGCAATGTGAGGGATGACTGCTGGTAGAGGTAGGGGTCAGACGAGTTCGATGACTTCGGCTTCTATGACGACGCCGTAGCCCTCACCTTTTTGCCACTTGGTTATCTTTCCTTCGACGTGGATGCTGACGTTGATGTCGAGGCAGTCCATGAGTTTCTTGTAGCTGGTTTTCCAGACTCGGACGTACCAGTCATCGCGCTTTTTATCGCCGAAGTTGACGATGAGCTCCCAGTAGTCGTTCCCGGTTTTGGTGGTGAGTTGGCGGGGACATCTGACGACCTTCCCCGTTTCCTTGACGTGAATTGCCATTTCGCTGCTCCTGGGAGACGCGACTGGGGCCTATGTGACCCCTCGTTAGTTCGCGTGTTTCCTCAGCAACTTGTCGCGGTCAGCAAAGAAATCAACACTGTCAGAAATGCGGGCGATAATCATTTCTAGTTTCTCTCTTCTCACTTTCCATTTCTTATCGTCGGAATTTTTGTCAACATGCTTCCGCTAACGCTGACGCATGATTGACGGGACTCTTATTTTTGGTTCTTCCTTCCAGCCGGAGACCGTCGGACCGGCTTGTTTTACTATTACTTGTCCAACAAGGTGAACCGTATCATCGACCAACGTGTATTTGTGGGTAAACCCATCTTGTAATAAGAAATTCTACCACACAATTTTTCTCTCACCGGGCAGCAACCACAAAAATCTTTTTGCAAAGATTTTGAAATTAGCTATCAGCTAAATTGCCTCACGGGCGTTGCGCTGTTTCTTGTATATCGGTTTGGTTTCGTAGGTTTGGTACTTCTGGTTAGATAAATTTAGTTAGGTACTTTTGGTTGTGTCGTAAACAAGGCGCACGACAGATGCAGTGGCTCGCAGAAAATTTCTGACTCGGGGCTCGAACTACACCTCGATGGAGACAATCATCCGGCACGACCAACCGGTTTCGGCAACGTTCCGCTTTGGTGCCTCTGAGTCCTCCACAACTTCCTCCCACGCCAAACCCTGCCAAATCAGTTCGACTGGAATGAAAGTTCATGAATATGCGATGTCCTAGCACCGCCTCAGCTCAAGGCAAAGCTACTTCTGAAAGTTTGTTGCGAAGAAGCAACTGTCGTACTGTGAGTACATGTCCACTGAGTTTCTCGGAACAAATATCTGGCCGGTGATAACGGCAGAGGCAAAGCGATTTGATGGAAAGTCACTTGTCGCCGTCGCATATTTTGGGAGTGGAGCAGCAAAACGTCTTCCGCTCAGGAAAGGAAGCATCCTCGTCGTTGATGCGAGCGAAAAAGCAGTCAAGAGTGGACAAACGAACCCAGCTGAACTGATAAAACTCAGGAAAAAAGGGGTTCGTATTTTTAGTATGTCTAATCTCCATGCAAAAGTCTTCGTTTTTGGTGGAGTGGCCTTTGTTGGCTCGACCAACGTGTCTGAGAATTCAGAGGATGTCTATTCTGAGGCATCGATTCGAAGCAGGCAAGCTTCCGTGGTTTCTGGTGCGCGACAGTTTGTAAGGTCTCTTGCGTTAAATGAAATTGGTCCACAAAAGTTGGAGTCTCTGTTATTGGCGTACAACAGTAGAAAGAAATCTCACTCAGGTACTAAACGTCGAAGTAGAAAAGCTGTACGTAATTTCTATGTAGTGCGACTTTGGGAGGGTGAGGAGCCCTCAGAGGATGCAGAAGCGATAGAAGACGGTGTCAAAATAGCTAAGGAATTAATGACGTCGAGCAAGACGCACAAAGAGACTTACTATTGGAATAGCCCAAAGACGGTCAATCGCTACAAGCCGGGAGATTCAATACTTCCAGTTTTCTGTGATTCAAAGAATAAGGTTCTGTATATCGAACCCCCAGCTGAATTTTTGTTTTCTCATAAAACTAAGAAGAAGCGTTACTATCACTTCGAGCAACTACGGCGACGCAACTTATCAGTATCAGAATTCAGAAGAAAGATGCCTTCACGACTCAAAAAGAGAATCGATAGAGCCGGAAAAGTTGATTCAATAGATGAAATGATTATTCGGCGGGCTTTCGCTAAATAAGGTTGGGGCATACTGCGTAAAAGTTCAGTGTTACACCTCGTTTATGACATCGTATGCAGAGAGACCCCGACGTTGAGGAGATGAAATGGAAAATCCACATGTGAATCCCCTTGATGGGAAGTCTGGCAGCATGGTCGAGTTGCTCGCCGCTCTTACCAGAGATGAACTCATCAACATGTGCCTAACGGCGGCTACTCAAACTATGCGACTCGGAGTCGCAGCATTACCGGGTTCCACTCTCATAGAGCAGGGGTCGGTCAAATGGCTTCGTGCGGAAGGATTCGACGTGGATGAGTTCACGTAAAGGCCCCTCTGAAATGAAGCTCTTCGTCTACGGAACACTTAAGCCCGACCAACCTGGACATCGATTCCTGCAACAGAGTGCTCTGGTGAGGTCCATCGCCGAGCGGGACGCGACGATGCCTAACTTCGTTCTTCGCGACTGGGATGGATTGCCGATTGCCATGAGGTCCGACATCAATCAACATCCCGACCATTCGCGTGTGCGCGGCTACCTGCTTGACATTGACACCGAGAGTGACCAGAAGCTGCTCGAACACCTCGACCTCTATGAGCTTGGGAAAGACCACATGAGAAACCTGAGATTGGAGTCTCAACCGGTCTTGGCCGACGAAAACGAAGTTGTTATTGCCTACGTGTACGTCTTTAACGAAGAACGAGCAGAGTCAGCGCTCAAGGTCCGTCTAGGGAACTCACCTCTGATACCAGGTGGGAATTGGACCATGGCTGACGACTGGGTGTTGACGACAGTGCTACCGAACGCTTATAGATATGCAGAGAACCTCCTCGCATCCTCCAAACGTGACGTCGCCCATCACGTCAAAATTCTCGGCACCTATCTGGTGCTCTACTCATGCCTCGAGCGTTTTGGGCTTCATATATACGGCCCCCGTCGCTACAAGGAGAAAGACCGAGAACCGCTTCAGAAGCGCCTCGAAGAGGACTACTTCAACGAACACAAATCGCTCTCATGGTTTAACTCAATTCGCCAACGTGTCATCTTCGATAGCGACACAATGACGAAGCGAGAGCTTCAGGCATCCCCTCCTCATTTTTGGGCAACCGTGCGCAACAACTCAGCACACCAAGGTAAGGCGGCAGTCGATGAGTACACCGAACTTTTAATGGTGGCGACATCAACGCTCGGTGACTTTTTGGCTCTTGCCCTTATGAACATCGATGAGATTTGCATTCAGGACCAGAGCCGGAGTGCATCGCTGCAGCACGTCGGGTTCCGACTGAAGAATACGTGGGCAGACAGCGGTTTCAATCCAAAGATGAATGCACTTCAGAATCTGCTGGGCGGACCGTAAGACGGTATTGAGAAGTTGCATGCTTCCCAGGCGGGGCACTTGCATGCGAGCTCTAGATTCAAGGTGTGGGAGTGTCAAGACGCGACATTGAACCAGGTGCGAACCTAAAATACGCAGAACTTTCTGAAGCGACATTGGCGGGGGCTGAGTTGTCTGGGTCGGACCTGACTGGTGCAAACCTGTTCGGGGCAAACCTGTCTGGGGCAGACCTTCGTTTGGCAAATCTGTCGGGGGCGAATCTCGAGCAGGCGAATCTGGCCGACTCTGACTTGTCGGGCGCAAATCTGTCAGACGCAAAACTTTCGAAGGCAATCTTGTCTGAGTCGATGCTGTCGCATGCAAACCTGCAGGAAGCGAACCTTCAGAGTGCGAATCTCTCTGGGGCAAATCTCGAAGGAGCAAATCTGTCCGGAGCAAGCCTGCTCTTTGCAAACTTGTCGCAAGCATCCTTTACGAGTGCGAACCTCTCGGGGGCAAACTTGTCGAAAGCCAACCTCTCTGATGCATCCCTCTGGAGAGCGAATCTTCGGCGAGCACAGTTTCTCGGTTCGAATCTGTTTCACGCAGACCTCACGGAGGCAAGCCTGTTTGAAACGAATTTTACTGGAGCGAACCTTCACGAAGCGTACAGACACGAGCTCTAGAGACGTAGGACTGCGTTCGCCAGGGTGCGCGGCGTTTTGAAGACCAACCGCTTCTCGGAATAGTGATTCATCGTGACCTCATTCAAGTTTGACGGTGGTGGATGAATGTCGAATCAGTATCTCGGCGAGAATAGGTGAGAGAGTGGACAAGCGAAGTACACAAAATGCAATGCCATTTGCACGAATGTCACATCTCTAGTAACTATGAGGGCAAGTAAGCAAGAGGGATTAGTAGCAACATGAACATGAGAAAGATTGACAAGAAAGAGTCCTTGATAAACAAAGTTTTCTGGATTCTCTCATGCGTGATTGTCTTTGCCTTCTTTAGGTTCGAACCTGAAGAGCTGTTTTTTGCATTTGAATCTTTATTGATTGTGGTTCGCTATTACATGGTTAGAGAGTTACGCGAGCAGCGGAAAGCCATATCTCGCGAAGCTGAACTTCAATCAGCTAAGAAAATGCGCGAGGCCGAATGGGCCGCTTTCAAACGCCGCTCTCAAGAGTTACGAAATGAGCGTCAAGAATTGGGGGCACATCAAAGGAAAAATCTTGAGACGAAACCTGTTATTGGTAAAAATCTCAATTTAGCTAAGCCCAACGATACAAATATGCCCATGTCGAGTATTGAGGACGTTTCAAACACGGTTGTTCCAACAATTCCTTGCGCTTCTGACATTGTTAAGGCACAGTCAGTTTCGTTTTCTCGTAGAGCTCCGGAATTAAAGTTTGGGCTTGCGGAGGAGATGTCAAAGGTCGGCTATCACACTGTGGGAGACCTCTATTCAGACATTCAGAAAATCGTCACACGCAAAATAGAGATTGCAACTGTTGTTAAAAAATTCGATGCAATTGCGGACAACGACTACCTGAGGGTAACGCTTACGCGGTTGCTCTACGCCGCCGCGTTGGGGTCCGGAAAGCCCGAACACACAAATTTGAAGCCGCTTGCCCTAGCGCTTCGGACGATAGTGGAATCGCAGAAAATCGTCCCACGAGCCAATGGCGGAAAATCAAGTGCTGAAATGGCCGAGCTGCTTAGCTTGGCACTCGTGATTGCAGTTGCAAGCTGTCAGCACGGGTCCGCGAGTGCTCTCATGGAGCGCTTGAATCTGGCAACACTTCAATTCGCTGATGAGAAGATTTCCCCAGACGGTCCAAGCACTAGACGATACGTAACGGCGCTTGTTATCTGTTTTATCGCTATGGTGTTTGAGACTGCAAAGTCCATTTCAATTGTCACTGATTCTTTGGCAGGAAATCGCCTAGTCCCGATTGATATCAGCCAGCTTGGCGCAATTGATGTCGATTATCTGAATGCAAATAGGACTGGTTGGTTGACTGAGGTCATAGCCGGCTCACCAGAATTGCAACGGGCATACCTACGACACTTACGGGAATTGCATGATGCCGACTAGCAACTGAAATCTGTCAAATTTCGTGTGACTGTTGATAACCCTTTGGCCCTCTGTGGTGATTTGGTCAACTGCGCCATCCGGGTTTGGCCAGCGGAGTCTCCCTCAATTCCGATAACTCGACTAGCACTCACCGAGCTGGATGCTCGAGACCTCGCGGGGTCAGATGACGAATTGGCGGTCGAGAGATTTCAGGAACGAGGCGAGTGAGAGGTCTGGATATCCGAGTGGAGTGCACCGATTGTCCTCCTCCCTTTGCGTAAACGTGGCTAGGCTCAGTTGCGTTAAGTCAACAAACGAGAGGCTTTTCAAGGCTGTAGCTCAGTTGGTAGAGCGCCTCCATGGCATGGAGGAGGCCAGGGGTTCAATTCCCCTCAGCTCCACTGTTTCGTCTGAAGCCGCTCATCTTGGCTGGTTTA
>Ga0194116_10006454_pt1 | contig 12497 bp, 9 predicted proteins | sample TA2MahsurfametaG_4_FD_148617 | JGI IMG/M metagenome (GOLD analysis project Ga0194116, IMG submission 148617) | Freshwater microbial communities from Lake Tanganyika, Tanzania - TA2015008 Mahale S9 surface | ecosystem: Environmental > Aquatic > Freshwater > Lake | place: Tanzania: Lake Tanganyika... | reverse complement strand
GATTATAATTATGAAAATCAAAATAAGTTATGTCATCTTCAACCTGGAAAATTATCTATTTATTCAAATATTTCAAAGGAGAAAACCTTTTTCAGTAACTACTCTTTTAAAAGTAATAAAAAATTTACAAATTATTCGGATAAAGATATCAAATGTGACACCTATACGAAAAACAATGAAAATAATGTTAATTTAAGAACTGACTCTGGTTTAATATTTCAAAATTCATGCAATATAGAAAGAAATGAAAATAATTTTTCAAATTCTAATACATCTAATTTTGATATAAATAAAATGATTGTTGATAATTTACAAAATTTTCCTCTTAATAGAATAATAAAACACAACAATTTAAATAGAATTCAATCTGATTGTTTTAACAATTTATACAATACAAATAAAAATTGTATTATCACTGCTCCTACAGGTTCAGGCAAAACTCTTTTGTTTGAGCTTGCTATGGCAAGAGTAATTAAAGAAAATTTTGACCAAATTGAAAATAATTTCCTTAATAAATCTTTTAAAATGATTTATATTGGGCCTATAAAATCTTTATGCCAAGAAAAATTTAATGAATGGAAAATAAAATACAATTTACTTAATTTAATAGTTGTAGAGGCCACGGGTGACTCTGATAATCTCAACATAAATTATCTTGATCAAGCAAATATAATTGTAATTACTCCTGAAAAATTTGACTCACTAACTCGAAAATGGAAAAATTATCCTCATTTAGTATCTTCAATAACATTGATTATGATTGATGAAATTCACTTACTCAATGAGGAAATTAGAGGCGCCACACTTGAAGCAGTGATAACTAGATTAAAATTACTTTCTCAAATGAAAATTTTTAGAGAAAATAAAAGCTATTTATACAATTACAGAACCATTGCTATATCAGCAACTATTCCTAACATAAAAGAATTAGCTGAATGGTTAAATGTGGATAAAGATGGACTTCGAATATATGGTGATGAATATAGACCTGTAAAAATTGAAAGGCTTGTTTTGGGATATAATATGGCAAAAAATGAATTCTTATTTGAAAAAAATTTAAATTATAAACTTGCTGAATTAATTAGCAGATATTCTGATGATCGTCCTTCCCTTATTTTTTGCCAAACTCAAAAGGGAACGGTTAATGCTGGATTGCAATTATTGGAAGATATGAATAAATTATATTTAAATCCACTTAATGCTGAAACAAAAACCAATTTAAATTCTATTGCTGGATTAGTCAAAGATAAACAACTTTCAAATTTGATCAGAAATGGAATTGCTTTTCATAATGCAAGTTTAAGTCTAGAAGACAGACATTTGGTAGAAGAAAATTTTAAAAAAGGTTTTAGTAAGAATTTTAATTTTAATTTCATTTTCAAATTATTTAAAAATCCTTTTCTTATAAAAATTAAATTAATTTTAGTTAGAGTAATCTGCACAACAAGCACATTAGCTCAAGGAGTAAATTTGCCTGCTAGATTAGTAATAATCAAATCTACATTTTGTTATAAAGGTCCAAAAATCGGCTATGACGAATATAATAAAATGGAAATAGATCAAATGGTAGGAAGAGCTGGTAGACCACAATATGATAATAAAGGAATTGCTATTATTATGACTGATAAACAAAATGTCGATAAAGTATTTATTTCTAAAAATTCTTTTCATTAAATTTAACTTCTAAATTATATTCTTATATCTATTATTATTTAGTATTCAGATATTTCAGAACAGAGTTATTATATAAAATCTCATTTAAAAGAAAATTTAATTGAACATATAAACGCTGAGATTACTCAAGGAACTATTGTTGATATAGAAACTGGAATCAATTGGCTAAAAAATACTTTCATGTTTGTTAGAATGAAAAATGATTTAATAAATAAACGAGCTCAAGTTAACAAAAATAATATAAATAATAAATTAATCAACAATACTATTAATCCACTCATTAATAATTGCAAAAATGAAAAATTATCAGAGTCTGAAAAGCAAATTGAGGATCAGCTACGAAATATATGTTTGAGAATATTTAAAGATTTAGCATTTATACAGTTAATTGATTTAAATAATGATAATAATTGTGAAACTAAAGAAGGGAAAGAATTACAGTTAGTAAAAATAAAAAAACTAGGAGAAAAAATGTGTAAAAATTACGTATTATATGAAACTATGAAAAATATTATCACCATTCAAGACAACTCTGAAGAAGCAATTTTAGAATGTCTTTCAAATTCTTTAGAATTTAGTAAATATCGTTCGAAAATGGAGGATAGGAAAATTCTAAATAATTTCAACAAAGATAATAACATAAAATATAAAGTAAAAGGAGTAATTGATACTTATAATAAAAAGGCATTTCTACTATTACAAGCAGCTTTTTCTAATTTACCTCTAGAACCTTGGGAATTGAGAAGACAACAATCTGAAATTATACAATGTTGTCAAAGAATAATAAATTGTATTAAACAAGTTTTCAAACAAAAAGATGATGTTAAGGGATTAGTCCAAATTCTGATATTGAAAAAAGCATTAAATCAAAAAATGTGGTGTAACTCTGATATATTTTTGAAACAATTCCCAAAAATTGGAGATAAAATAGCAAAAAATTTAAGTAGAGGTGGAATAAATAATTTCGAAAAATTAATAAATGAAAATCCTCGGAAAATTGAAATGCTTGCTTCTAAAAATGCACCATTTGGAAGTGTTTTAATTGATCTGGCTAAATCTATACCAAAATTAGAATTGAGATTTGAAATATTTAGAAATAACACATATAAGAATAGAAATCAAAATAATTACAAAATTACTTTATATACAAAGTTATTTTTTAAAAAGTTAATTAATCAAGAAGATTTTGATCCATATACATGTTATTTTATTTTAGTTTCGAGCAATAAAAATAAGATAGTATTTAAAAAAAAAATAAAACCAAATTTTAATGAAAAAGAAATTTTATTCAACATTTATAACGGAATTAATCCAGAAATATTTCCAATTACTATTTACATAATTTGTGAAAAGTTTGTAGGTTTAGATAGTAGTGTAATTATCGAAAATGAAAGAGATTCAATTGGAACAATTAGCAATATTTTAAATTTAAACAACAAAACCTTTCATGATTATAAAAATATCTCAATTAATAAAACATCTAGTAATTTGTTAATAAATACAGCGAACGATTATTCTATTAATAATAAATCAAAAATAAAAATTAATCCAAATAATGCCAATAATTCGAAAAAAAAAAATTCTATCAGTGAATTCTCTAATAGTATTACAGGAAATATAATAGATAAAAATAATATTTTCCTAAATATAAATCAAAATAATTTTCAACAAGAATTTGAAATTGATGATCAAGAATTAGATTTTATGGTCACTCAAATTATAGAAGAAAATAATCTAGAAATCAAAAAAAGTAATGTTACCAACTTTAGAAATTTAAATGAAAAATTATTAGATGAAAATAAAAAATCCAAAATTATAAAAAAAAAAAAAAAAATCAAAAATAAAAAAAAAAAAAAAAGAAATTAAAAAAATTGAAAAAGATCCTAAAACATCTGATCTGATGATATTATTAAATAACATGAAAAATAATGAAAAAACAAAAAAAATTGATATTAGCAATAATATTCCATTTTCAACAAATATTTCAAATAAAGATATTAATAAAACAGAAAAACTAGATTTTAATGCTAAAGATTTAGAAAATGAAAATAAATTAATTTCAAAACAAAAAATTTATGAAAAAAATAAAAAACTTGAATATTTAAATGATTTTTGGGAAAATAATAACAATCATAATTTAAAAAATTTAAAATCAGACGAATTTTGTAATAATAATTATAGTTTCAATCATTTTGTAAATAAAAAAGATTTTAATAATATAAATATTTGTGATAATTCAATTGGAGAATATTTCTACATTACTTCTGAGACTGATAAAAATCAAAAAAAAATAAGCAAAAAAAATGATACCAAATTTTTAATTAATTTTGATGACTTTATATAAATTATTTGAAAATATTTTTAGCTAATGATATATATATAGATTTTTAATAAAATATATTTTTAATTATAAATGTTTTAAATACATTAATTTTTACAAAATACTTTTTTTATAAAATTTAAAATTACTAAAAAATTAAATTAAATAAAATTAATTTTGATAAATTATATTTATAATAAAATCTCTGTGTATAAGGAAGTTTTTATACAATTTAAAATTGGAATAAAAAGTAAATTGAATAAAATAAACACAAATAAAATTTAAAAAATTGGATGAAAATGTTTAAAAAATACATTTTATACCAGTCATCTAATTTTTTTCTTATATTTTTTTTTAAATTATCAGAGTTTTTGATATTGAATCATAAATAAAAAAATGGATTATGAACTAGAACAAATGATAAAAAAGAAAAATGATTATCTAAAAAAAATAGAGGAAAAAAAAAGAATGATGGAGTTGATAAATAATCCAACAATAAAAGATGTTTTAAAGCCATTCAATGCTATGAAACGACATGAAGCTGCAAAAAAAATACAAGTATGTATGTATATTTTTTTAATTAGAAACAATGGAGATTGAAAAAATTATGTGAATTTAAAGCAACTGCTCCAAAAAGAAAATTGGAAAAAGTTATTAAAAATGTTGAAAATATTCGTAATATTATAAAAAACCCAAATATTAAAGAAAATGATGAGTCAAAAGATTTAAGAAGATTAGTTATGGTACAAAGAGCAGTTAGAAGATTTTTGAATCTTATAAACTATAAAAAAACCAAGCAAACCTTTGCCGAAGATTTCAATAAAGAATTATTTTCTCAAATTAAATTAGATAAAATAAATGAATTGAAAAGTAGAATTTATATGAAAATTAAAACCAATAATATTCCTCATAGAAACCATGAACTAAATTTTCAAGATGTAAACTTTTACTATTTCAATTATTTATAGGTTCTCAATGATTACCTTATCAAATATAGAGGATTTATGGAAGAATTTCCTGAAATGCATAGAGTGAAAGAAGATAATATTAGTCAATTTTATAAGTGTAGGGAATTATTAGAATTTCTTGAAAGTAATTGTTTTATCTTTAACCATTTTAGGAAATAAAAATTTGTCTAGCAAATTCAGAACCTTTCCATTAAGCAATCAAAAATCTATTCAAACAAAAATAAAAACAAATAAAATTGTAGATTCTATCGAAAATAAAATGTGGTGGTATAAATATTCTGATTATGATGAATTCGAATCTTCCAATATATTAAGTGAAATTGATCATCATTATAAATTTGTTAGAAAAGAAGATATATAAATCTTTAAAAGACCTGAAAATTTATTAACTTTATAAAATATGGCTAGCTTTAAACCAATTAATTTATTATTTAAAATTGAGTGACTATTTGATGTAAATAAACTTACCTGCTAAGTAAATTCGAGAATAAATGAGTATTAATAATTTAAAAGATGAAAATCAAACTATTTATGATCATTCTTAATATGAAAACCAAATATCTTATTTAATTGAGATAAGAATATTAGAAAATCAAAAAACATATAATAAAAGATCAAAAGATAAATAATTAATTGATCTTGAAAATTTATTTATTTTTAAAAATTTTAAAAAATTATTTTCGAGAATAAAGCACTCCAATCTTTTCTAACAAAAAAATATCATTTTTATATATTATTTTCACAAAATATTTTAAACTATTCAATTAATTAATTATGAACAACTTGTATTAAATTTCTAAACTCTCAATAAATTATTTAAAAGAAAAAAAATATTAATAATAGATGTAATTATCTTAAATAATTGAATATTAAAATTTATTAAAATTTGATTAATTAAATAAAGAAACTCCAATATGAATATAATTAATAAAATAAATAAAAATTAACAATTTGAAATTTGATAAAAATTATTAAATTTTAATTTTCTTAATGACTGATAAAGAAAAGAAAAATAAAGTTTTAAGTCAGCAACAGCATCAAACAGTAGAATTTAAGCCTAGATTAAAATATGAAGAGAATCAATCAATAAAAAATACAATAAACAAAGACGAAAAAGAAAAAATTGATTTAAAATTCTTTTCATACTTAAATGAAGATAATTTTAAAATAAAATATAATATTGAAAATAAGTCGGAAATCAGAAACATAAATAATATTATTAATTTTGAAAAATTCAAAGATGAATCACAAATGATTAAAAATGGGTTTTCTTCAAAGTCACAAAAGGAGATCGAAATGAGAGAAAAATATCACAAAAGAGAATTTGGATTAATAAATCATTTCATAAACAAGAACTTATCAAAGTATAATTCGACTAAAGATGATTATGAAAATATATTAATAGAAAACATCATTATGAATCGTAACATACATATAGTATCAGTTCTTAAAGATTTCATGATTTACGATTATAAGGATGAATTTCTTAAACGTTATTATTCCACACAAGAGTCTTATACAAGATTACCAATTTTTGCAAATTATTATCAAAATTATTTAAAATTTTTTTGTATTCCACTTTTTCGTGAATTAAATTTTAATAAAATAACACAAAATCACGGTGATAATAAAGCAGAATTATATTACGTTAAGAATTATGGAAGAAGAGATCTTACAAAACAAAATGTGAACAATATGAATATAAATTGTGATTTAAATTTAAATGAGAAAAATGAAAATTTAAACATGAGGAGTATTTTAACAACAACCATAAGAGAAAACATTGAGGAAACAATTATTACAAAAAATGATGGAGATGAGAATTCTGATATTTTTAGTTCTATGATGGATTTGAAAATAAATGAAAATGGTTTGGGAATATTTATTAAAAAATTAAAGCCAAAATGCACTTCAAATCAGATTTTAGATAAACAAGCTAAAATAGATTTCATTCAATTGCCTAGCTTTTTTGAAACGAAAGAAATTAATGGTATTTTTTAAATTTGTTTAATTTCAATTCCTAAACAATTGTTAAAATTAGAAAACAATTATGAAAAATCTCCTCGAAATAATAACAAAAATTCTATATTCAATAATGATGATAAGTTAATTCAACATAAAATTTTAGAAAATCATAAAAAGCAAATAAAATCAGAAAATGAAATTTTGAATAAAGATGAAAGTAAAGATTTTTTTTAATATAAAACTAGATAATTTTGAAAAATTAGAGGAAACTCAAACAATAAATTACGAAGACTTAATAGGAAATTTAACATCTAATTTAAATGAATCTATTAATTTTTTCCTTGATAATTCAATGTTAAGCGGTATTATTACAAAGAGATCAAAAGAGGAATCTTTAATAAATGCAATATCAAATAATGAAAAAAACCAACTTATGTCTTCCAATAAGAAATTAAATAATAAAGACAGAATAGAAAATTCGAAAAATCATTTATTCGATAATTTTGGAATAAATAAAACATATATTCAAAATATAGAAAAAAATCTTAATAAAATCAAATCAAATTATAAAATTAATTATGATAATAAAAATATAAAAAATGAAAACAATAATGAAAAACAAAATATGCTTTTTAATTCTCTTGCAGATCTTTATTCTAGAAACAAAAAACCCAATAATATTCTCAATAATCGAAATACAGATTTAAATTTTAAGGACAATAGGCTAAATATATATGCTCCTAAAAATCACCCCTTATATGAAAAATTCAAAACTCAAAATCCTGATTTTCAGGGATTTTTAAATAATGAAAATGATTTCAACAATAAGATATTGAATAAAAATCAATTAAATTGTAATTTGGATTCTGAAAATTTTAAAGGAATCAAGACAAATAGTCTACAAAATCTTAATTTTAATGCACACTCAACGAAAAATTCAAAAAATGTTATTTTAAAAAATAATTATGAGATTGAAAACTTCAAAATTAATAAAAATACTAAAAATAAAGAATTAATAGCTGAAAATAATAATATTTACAAGAATTTATCACGAAATAACAAAAATAATCAGAATCAATCTTTAAAAAATGCAAACATCAAAATGAAAACTATAAGCAATAAAAATAATAGTAAAACGAAAAATATTATCAATGATTATATTGAATCTTTGAAAAATACTAATAAACATTCGAATATTAATGCAGTAAAAAATCCAAAATTTTATCATCAGAGCCTAATTTATGAAAATATTAATAAAAATAAAGAAAAAGTAATGTGTACTAAAAAACAGGCTGATAAAAAACTCACAAGTCAATTACAAGAGACTTATAATGATCATGTTTTTAATTTAAAAAATAAAAGTAAAAATAAAAGTCAGCTAGATTTAAATTCGATATCAGAGGAAACAATAGAATCAAAGATTGTTAATGAAAATTTAAATATTTCTGATTATATCTGTTTTAAGACAGATTCTAATATTAACAATAATGATTTTATTAAATCACAAGATTTAGTTTGTGTCAATAATATTCAAGATAAAATTATTCTTGAAAATAATAATATACGAGAAAATTTTGGCTCCATAAGAGACTTAAATATTAATAAAAGAAATACAAAGGAAAATGATGTTCAAAATTCAACAGAAAGATTTAAATTTTCATATAAAAATTCGAAAGAAAATCTTAATTTTATCAAGGATCATTTAATGGAATCAAAGGACAAGCAAAATAGAAATGATTTAAATAATAAAAACGATGAAAAGAAGAATAACATTATTAATAATTTTAACTTAAATTTAGAATTAAATGAGAAAAAAACAAGAAATAAAAATATTGAAAATGATTTTGTCAATTCAAATTTTAATAATAATATTTATTCAAATTCAACAAAATCTCTTATTAAGCCTATAAATTCTCTAACATATAACAATGACACGCCTTTGAAATTTTTTCAAAATCTCTATTATAAAACTCAAGGAGAGTCATCTAAGAACTCTAAATCTAATAAACGAAAAAATGAAATTTCTCCTCAAATCGTATCAAAAGAAAATTTTTCTCATGAAAATAATATATTGAAATCTAAAAAAAGCCTTGTAAATATAAATATAAAAAAGCAATCAAATTTTAATCAAAAAATTTCTCATTCAGGTAAAAAATTAAACATTAAAGAAGAAAATAAACATAAAAATAAAAATCAACATCTAGTGAATCCAGATTTAATATATAACATTAAAGCGAAAAATTATAAAATAAAAAATTCTTTCAGTTCAAACAGCAATAATAATTTAATAACAAAAGAACATTTGAATAACAATATTGGAAAAGAAAAGAGTAAAATGAATTCAGCTTCAAATCATAAGAATAATTTAAATAATGTTTTAGATATTATTAAAAATCAAGAGAATAATGATTTAAGAAAAAATAAATCTTTCAATAATTTCCAATTAAATCAATTTAAAAATTCTAAGGATACAAACTCAAATATCAAAAACGAAAAAAAGGAATATTATATACAAAATGTTTTTAACAAACAAAATTTATTTTTAGGAAAAAATAGTTTATCTTATAATTTTATAAATCCTAAATTTCATATGAAAAGTGAATCCAATTCAGATCACTCAAATAGCCAAATAAGTAAAAATTTTAATAAAAATCAAAATAATTCAATTGAAAATAACCAGAAAAATTCAAAAGCAAATTCAAAGATTATAAATCTCAATTTTAATCTTAATTTTAATAATTTGAATTTTAATTTAAATAATAAAAGTTCGGAAAAAGAAGAAGAAAATAAAATAATCAAATCAAAGAAAAAATCAATCTTTTCTCAAGAAAAAACTAAAAATCAGGAATATATTATTCACAATACATCAACTAATACTAATTCTGTTTTGAAAGATAATTGCAATAATAAAAATATAGAGAATATTAAAGACCTTGGAAATATTGATATTTTATCAGATTTATTAAAAATTTCAATACCTGATAAACACAGTAGAAACAAAAAAGTTACTCCTAAAATAATTACATCTAGTCTTTCTAAACTTACAAATAATAATTTATTTAATACACAATATAAAGATAGAGAAAACTTGACAAATAAATGTGTTAATGATCTCAATTACAATTTAACTAATAAAACTAATACAAAAAGTAATTTGAATTTAAATAGTAATCAAGCTCCATTCAATAATAATATATCAAATACAATAAATCATAAAATTAAAGCCAACTCAAAAAAGTTTAATCTAAACTCCATTAAATCTAACCCAGTTATAGTTTCTTTGAAAAAAAATAACATGAAAGAATTTAATGAAGGAAAAATTGAATATTTTGCGGATAATAAAAATAGAGAGTTGTTTTCATTTAAAAAAATTGAATTTGAATGTCCAATTGATGATTATAATATTAAAGATCAAGACAATAATAAAAAAGACATAAATAATTACAAAAGTAAAATCAATGAACTTGGAAAATTCGACGAAAATTCTATAACTGATTTAACATGTTCAAAAGAAATTAGTTATAGTGAATTAAATAATAGTTTTAAAAAATTGAATCTTTATGAAAAAAGTAATAGTAGTATTTCTTATAACAATTATACTAATTGTCATTCGAATTATCATGATTTCCATAATAATAAAAATAAGGAATTTATAAGTTTAAGTAAAAAAGTAAATAGCCAAAATTTGATAAATGAATTAAGCAGTAGTGTAGTTGAGGAAATCGATAATAATAGTGATTCTAATTTTGAAAATAATTTGAAAAATAATAATTTTGGAGATTCAAAACAAAATGAAAAGAAAGTTCTTACAAATATTAAAGAAACAATAAAATATCAAACTGATTTGAAGCCAAAAAGCAAACCTATTTTCAATAAAAATAAATCCCATTCCAAAGAGTTATTGAATTTAAATTCAAAAAAAAATTCAATATTACATTTATCCAACAAAGATCTTTTTTTTTCAGATGATCATAAAATCAATATAAGAAATTCTATAAAAAACTTATCACCAAATGACATATTATCACGAAATAAAGAATTTACATCGTCAAACAATTACAATAAAAACTCAGAAAAACAAAAGAGAAAAATAAATTCTGTATACTCTAAAAGTATAAATGACCTTGGTTTATTGAACTTTTTAATGAATAATCCTTTAATACAAAAAGGAAAAATAGAAAAAAACCATAAAACCGAAAATTTAAACTCTAAAAATTTTGAAGAAATTAAAAAAAAGACAACATCAAAAGAAAAGAAATCAACAATAAGCCAAGAAATACTTTACAATTCTCAAAAGGAAGTCTCAATAAATAATAAAAAAAATTTTAAAAATGAAAATCAAGATATTATTTCATTTAAAACTCAATTGAATATTAAAAATCCGATTTCAAGGAATAAAATTGTAAATATACAAGGTTGGAATAATTCAAAGAAGACATATGATCAAGATTATGATATACTGAATAATAACGGACTTACCACCAACAACAAAAATAAGCTAATTAATTCAATTACTAATTTTAAAAAGTCATACAATAATGAATATAAATATAATAAAAACATAAATCTATTTTCAACTGAAGAAAAAAATATATTTAGTTCTCATGGCTACTTATCTACAAAATGTAATATTTAAATATAAATTAAATCTCTTTTGTTTAAATTACTTTAAAAATAAATAAACTTTATTTTTAGATATAAAAAATGAAGAAATGAGCTTAAAATTTAAAAATATGCCTTCCAAAAAGTAGTGGAATTTTCAAAGAAATTTATCAATATAGATGTTTCAAGAAGTTTTTATAAAAAAAATTTTATTTTAGAGGATTAGTTATATTTAAATTTTTTATAAAATTAATTTAATGATTTATTTATTAAGTGATTGAAAGTGATAAACGTTAAATTAAGAATTGCCTTTAATGCAACAAAACACTATAAATTATGGGTTTAATATATTTAATATGAAATTTTATCACTTAATTATATACAAATTTAAATTTTTATTTTCAGGATCAAAGCTTAGATTTTGTAAAAATATCAATAATTAAATTTAATAACATTGTTTAACAATATAAAATAAAATCTTTAATATGATCAATAAAAAAAAATTGGAAAATTTTATTTTTTAAAAAAATTTTAAAATAAATATTCTTTATTTTTACTATTATTTATTTGAAACATTGGTTTTTTTTCCAGATCTCAAAATAATAGCATTTGAATAAGCTATTCTTCTACTATTATTAGAGCACAGAGGAAATTCAGAATCAAAATCACCGAAATTTATATCATGTAATATGTCATTATTTGAACATTTTTTATATGTTTTGAAATAATCATTGAAAAATTCTATATTATTCTTATATAAGTATTGATGTTTTCTTAATCATTTATTAATAAATTTAAAATTTTTTATGAAATTTCTGGTATAAATTTCAAGAAAAATTTATAGGAATTTTAATACCTACCTCAATTTGTCAAAAAAAATTTTATAAGATATTTTTTCTTGTTCAAGAGCATCTGGATTTTCTTTTTCTACTAATGAATTATCGATTTTATTTTTAAATCTTATTTTA
>Ga0194116_10006452_pt1 | contig 12500 bp, 15 predicted proteins | sample TA2MahsurfametaG_4_FD_148617 | JGI IMG/M metagenome (GOLD analysis project Ga0194116, IMG submission 148617) | Freshwater microbial communities from Lake Tanganyika, Tanzania - TA2015008 Mahale S9 surface | ecosystem: Environmental > Aquatic > Freshwater > Lake | place: Tanzania: Lake... | reverse complement strand
TTAGTCGAAGATATCCCTCGATATCTCTCTTGATTTCTGCAAATTCGCTTAATTCCTCGCTTTCCTCTGCTATCTGGTCCAAATCAGCGATTATGGAATCTAAATCAAACTCCTCGGTTATCTCAGATTCTTCAAGTAGCTGAATTGGTAATCCCTGGGTGGCATAGATGATTAAGCCCCGCAGTGATCTAGTAACAGCAACATATAGCTGTCTCAATCCAATTTCAGGAATACTTATAATTTCCTGTGGCTCAAATAGAATCACATCATCAAATTCAAGACCTTTTTGTCTGCTAACTGGAACGATATTGATACCCTCTAGTGGATGATTATTCTCAAGTACACTAAATTTGATATTGGCTTTTTCTAATTGCTCTACCAAGGAATCAACTTGCTCATCTCCGATAATTAAACCCACATGCGCGGTGCTCTCTGCAGATACTCTGAGGTCTTGAATTAGCAGATCTAGAAGCCCCTGATGGTTAGTTGCAATTTTTATAATGGGTGATTGGGCAACGTCCCTCACAAGTCTAGGAATTTTTAAACCCGGATTAATATGCGAAAGAACTTTTGAGGCATAATCAAATACCTGCTTGGGTACACGGTATCCGAATTCAAGCTCGTCCATTTTCTCTATAGGTTTATTCAAATTATCAGCAATTGCATTCCAACTTGAATGCACCCAAGGACCTGTTGCTTGAGCTAAATCACCCATAAGCAAAATATCCCCAGAGGCACTTCGCCTTCTAATCGATTCCAGCTGCATAGGAGTCATGTCTTGGGCTTCATCCACGATGATGTAATCAAATTGGACTGATGGGTCGGTGCCCTGTATGTGATTTTCCAAAAAGTCCAATAATGCAACATCTGCAACAGTCCAGGCTTCTTTTGCAATCTGTGAAGCAGGTTTTCTTTCCAAGAGCGTCAGTTCTCTTACCTGAAAGTCCATCTCTTTAGCTGCATTAATTACCCTTGACTGACTTGCGTAGAAGTCACGAAGAAATGAAGCTGGGCTTAATGAGGGCCACATGCGCTCAGTCAAAGCTTCAATGTCACTTTCCTTGAGAAACGGTGTAGCTCGGGAGGGCTTATTCTCACTTTCAAAACTCTCTCTCAAAATTGAATTGACTCCATTTAAAAGCCAAGTTCTAAAGCTTGAGCGAAGTCCACTATAAGCAAAACGACCTTCTTCAAGGATTTGTTGCATTTTCGAGCTTATATCGCCAGCGGATAAAGAAATTGGGCGAACTTGCCCTGGCGGATTGAATATAACGTCCTCTTCAGGAAACCTGAGGCGATCTCTAATTGCCTGGAGTAAAAGAGTCTTCATGCGAGGGTCGCCTTTTATTTTTGCTACCTGTCGACTCTCTTCTCCACTGACCACTACGGTGGGTCCCAACTTCGACAAATCCCTATGGACAATATTCTCATCTCCAAGGCTTGGAACCACATTTTCTATATAGCGAATAAATGCAAGATTCGGTCCTACAAATAAGGTTTTTTCAGCTTTCAAGTCCCTATCGTTGCCAGGGAATAAGAGCCATGAAGCTCGATGAACACCAACAACCGTTTTTCCCGTTCCAGGAGCCCCTTGAATAACATGTAAACCACCCCGTTTTGCGCTTATGATTTCATACTGAGAAGCGTGGATAGTTTTAATAATTTCTTTGAGAGAACCGCTACTTCCTTTTTCTAGCTCATCCAGCACAGCATCAGAAACGTCTGATACGGGGTTTCGAGTTAGATTTTGAATTCGAGTTTCAAGCTCTTTGTACAAGCTCTCTTCTACATCATGAACCTCATTTGGTTTCTTGAACAAGATTCGACACTGGCCTATTAAGCCAAGTGGATCCTTAGTGCTAGATCGATAGAAAAGTGCGCCGATCTCTGACTTCCAAGAAGAAACAAGAAGATCTCTGTTGTTATTGTGAATGGCAAATTTACCTATGTAGTGTTTTTCATCATTTTGCTTAATCACGTTTCCAAAGCAAACGTCTTCATTCTTGTCACCCAGTTCGTGTAGGGTTGGTGGTGTATCGCCCGCCATTAGATTTATTGGATTTGCCAGGGCACCAAGTACAGATACTTTTCCTGAATCTCGATCAGCTCTGCTAGATTCTCGCGCTGCAAGAGCTTCATTTACAAAGTCTTGCTCCTTTTGAATCACTTCCCTTGAAGCCATATTGATTTTTTAACCTCTCTATTTACCAAATGGAAATGTCTGTGGACTTAGAGCCCAGTTAGTTATTTCAACTGCTAACTTCTTAAGTTCCTGATTTCTTGAACCAGGAGCTGTTACAACTGCGCCTCCGGCAGGGCTTGGGAATTGCCCTGTTGCTAGCCACTTGTTTCCAGTTTTAATCGGAATGCCCATATGTGGCGCTAGTTTGGTAAAGAAAGCCTGGGCATCTGAGACAGACATACGAGGCTTGATTGGCTTGCCTTGGGCATTAGTAGAGCTAGTTAGTTCAAACCATACTCCCGCTAGCACCCTGAAAATAGTTCCGCTGCCAAGAAGGCTTGTCTTACGAAGTTCTTGTGAGGTTTTGGAAAAGTCTTTGCTAAATGCTTCTTGTAGTGCGTCTAGGAATTTACGACTTCTCTGTTCAATATCTTCATCTGGCCACTCAAGTTCTTGTACTCGACTAATTCTTCCTGCGATACCAACACTGAGAGCTCGAACAGAATCAGCCAAAGTCTTCGCTGAGATAAGCATGGAGCTATCTCCAGCTATTCGGTCTTTATTAAAATCAACCTTTCCATCTAGTAGTGGATGTGGTAACTCACTCGCAATACGACTAGTTACGCGATTAACAAGCTTTGATTGGTCAAAACCAATTGCTAGAGCCTTGACCATGCCCTGGGCATTATTTGCGATATCAGCAAAAATCTGTCTTGCCTCTTTTGCCGATGAGCAGACCAAAATATCAATACCGATAGATTCTTTTACGCTACGCTCGATATTCTCTTCTGCCTTTAGAACTCTCTCTTTTGCCTTTTCTATCACCTTAGGCTGGGCTGCTTTTGTTGCCTCCGAAAGTGAAAGCTTGGCGGACTGAAGCTCTTTATTGAGTTGATCCATCCACATATGAAAGCCAAGAATGCGATGTTGGCCATCAAGAATTTTTATGCTCTGACGAGAATTCCTAGGAATGGAGAGAGTTCCGAGAACAACCGAAGGATCACGAACTAGATCATTGATCTCTGATATGGGTTTGAAATCAAGGATTCCTACTGGACACCAGAGCAGAAGGCTTGGGCTTGCCCACTCTTGATTGCTATTTACATAGTCACGAAATAGTCGGCCGCGAGCTTCCTTAACGATGCGATTATCTTCTTGGGCGACGCCAACAGGCGGGGCCTCGACGCCCGCGGTTAACTGGGCGATACACATATCTAGATGGAAAACTGGCCTTCCACCCATGTATTTGCGGGTGGCCAAAAAGGTATCTTCTCGGTGATAGCCAGTTAAAACTATTCCCTTTAGCGAATCTGTACTCAAAGTATTATTCCTCTCATTAATTATTTACCAAGAGTAACAACTTTTTAAATTTAATGCAAGAGGATTATTTGCCAAATAAGACTCTTTTCGACCTATTAAGTTCATAGATGCCCTGGGAACCAGTCTTTAGGCTCAACTCGAGCTAAAAACCCCCAAGAATCCGCAAAGTAAGCGGCGATTGTCCCATCGGCAACCACCCTTAGACGTCCACCATTTGGCTTCCGAGCTATCAAGAGAGCCCCTAACTTCTGGGCCCCTGGGTTTACATCCTCCAAGAGCTCATCGCTGGATCGATTCCTAATGCTGCCATTCATGTGAAGAGTGTAGGAGAAGGAGATAAATGGTCCAGCAATGGGAGAACCGACAGCTAGGTCTTCGTCCTTAGTGAATCGCTCTACCGTATCAACGATCTCGGCAGATTTTGTCTCTGGCTCTGGTGGATCAACTACAACTTCTTCGCTATCGGGAGTAATAAGATCCAAAAGGTCTCTGCACTCCTGCACTACTGGCAGCTCTAGTTTCCAAGCCACTTTCTGAACCAAGATCGTTAGCGCTTTTAGCTGCTCGGCATCAAACTTTATTGAGTTGTGAACCCAAATATGTCTCTCGCCTAAAAGTTCATCTAATCGATTGTAAAAGTCTTTGAGGTTTGCCTGCGGAATGTATGCATTGAGAGGCTTGCGTAATGGGCTCTGCCCTTTTCTTGCCAGTTCTTTAAGTAACACAGATGGGTCATTCAAATTTAAATCAGATCCAAGGGTCTGAACCTGCATCTCTAGTAGCCAATTGGCGCCAAGAGTCTTCTTTAACTCTTTATCAATAAAGTCAAAGAGGTCTGAAGCAAAAACATTTATGAGTGAAGTTCCACTGGCTTGAATCTGAGAGGAGACCTCAAGGTTAGGCATAACAATTCGATTCTGACTATCACTCACTTGGCTACTTTTCTCTCTTTCTCGTCGAACTCATGGAAGCGATGACTTAATCTGGATAGGTCGGGCCAATGATCTTGCTGCGATGAAGGTGGCTTGTCATCGAGATGATTTACCAAAATATCTGCCTTGCGAGCTCCTCTTGGGGCTTGAGCCGCAAGTATCCCTCTAGATAAAAGGCGGGATAAAACTAAAAGCTCTCCAGCTGCTCCTGTTAAGGAGGTGTCTAGATTCTTCTTTTTCATTAGACCTACTCTCTAATAGATGGAACCTTAAGTGTTTTTACTCTTTTAGTCACTACCTCAATCGGGCTGACTTATCCTCAACTCCGTGCATCACTGACCAGACCTCCCCTAATACTTTGGCAAATAGTCGGTTTCTATGAATAGCTACTGCAGATTTGAAGTTTGGATAGTCAATATTTCTGGCCTGATCTGCAACCCAATCTGAAAAGTTTTCAGCTGAAATTTCCAAACGATAGGGGTAATCAGCAATAGGGGTATGAGCAATTTCTAGCTCATTTTTTTTGGAAAGGGGCTCAAGAGATGCTTGATCCCTGGCCCGAACTTTTATAGTGCCATCAAGATTGCTGACAGCACTTACAAAGCCTGAGGTAGTAAATATCCACATATTGATTCCTCTCTATCTTTGAGAAATTGTGGTCGCGAATGCTGACCAAACTTCGGGTGTTCGTGTATCGGGTAAATAACCCCCCGCTCCACCTACAAGGAACGGAGTATTGGGAAATGAACTTTTTAACTTGATTGCAACTTCGCGATAAACATCTACCGAGAACTTCAATGAACTAAGTGGATCTTCTTTATGCCCATCTGCCCCGCAGGCTACAAAGATCAGATCGGGTTGAAATTCGGAAGCAATCGAATTGAATTTTTCGACGCCGCGTAATAGGGCCGCGTCATCCCTTGATAATTCGCCGGAGCCTTCTGAGGTGCCCAATGGATAGTTAAATACGAGCTGCTCTGGAATGGATTCAAGTCCAGTTCCAGGAAATATTCCATATTCATGAATGGAGTAAGTAAGAATCGAATCGCTATCTTGGGTTAGGTTTTCGGTTCCATCTCCATGATGCGCATCAATATCGAGTATGGCCACTCTTTTCCCATGCCTTTTAGACGCTATTTGAGCCGCCAATGCGAAGTCTGCAAAAACGCAGAATCCTGATGAGCGGTCATATTGAGCATGGTGTTTGGCACCTGGAAAGTGAATTGCAATTTGGGCTTCACCTTGAAGAAGGTGTTCGAGCGCGACCATAGTTCCACCTGCAAAGAGATTTGCAAGATGAGCTAGGTCAGGTCTGTTGCCTTCCCACTCGTTACAAGTGTTCTCATCCAATACTTCTTCAAGATAAGCACTTGAGTGAACTAGTTCGAGATCGGTGCGTGAGGCGGGTTTTGGAAGAACCTCACGCACTCGAATCTCAGCACTTTGCGCATCTTCAAGAAAAGAATTGCGCGCATTTATGAAGCGACGGCCCTGGGTGGGGTGATTCTTATCGAATACCCAATTGGCGTAATCGTCCGAGTGAACCAATATCACTGGCTTTTTTAGCGCTTCATTCATTGTGATCTCCTTACGCGCTTTGTGGAAGCTGGCTTGAAGGTTGGTTGATGAAAGCCTCCCCGCTTGTCATTAACCAATTGACGTAGTGATCATTAAAGAGAGCGATAGCAGCACGGTTCTTTCGAATAGTGCGGATTGCATCCTCCGGAGACATTCCATCTTTAATCAGAATCAGCGCAGTAACAAGACCTGAGCGATTTAAACCTGCTTGGCAACGGATAAGGACTCGATCGCCCTTCTTCCACTGCTTATATCCCCAGTTGACTGCTTGGCGTAGTCGTGACAAGTCCATGTCACTGATACGCGCATCTGGAACTCCATAACGATATTCCTGGACTTTCCAGTCAGCTGGTCTGGCCCAGGCATACATAGTGACAATCGAATCAAATGGCAGATCGTCACGACGTGCGTATGGATTTGCTGGGAGGTGAATGACGTCATTGTCATCTGTTCCTCCCATATAGAGTCTTTCAAGAATCTCTGAATACAGAGATGTTGGTTCATATGTCATGTTTTCTTTCTCCTTAGTTGAGGTAATCGGGATCATTTTTTGACGTGTCGATCTGCTCTTCACGGAATGCACGCGAACGGCTCATACGTGAATATGACTCGTGCATGCGCTTTGCTGAATGAAGGTTGTCTTCAGTTTCAGCGATGTTAGCCAGGCGATCCATCTCATCTGCTTCAGATTTGATGATTTCAAGTGATTCAGCGCTTCGCTCACCAGTAACTGGAATCAATGAAGCTTCGCGGCGCAGCTTTTCAGCGGTGCCCTTAAGGCGCTTTGATGCGATAGTTGATTTACCAGCGCGGATTTCATCGGTGGCAGCTGCTTTTTCAGCCTGTGCTTCAACGATTAGACGCTGGGCGCGAACGATTGGATCTGGAATCCGGCCAGCAGCAATATCAACTGGAACAACATTTACTTGAACTGGCATTGTTACTGAGATCTCTGTCATCTCAGCAAGATTGAGGTATTCCACAACAATATCTGCCACCTTGGTAAGACCAAGGGCAGCTATTCCTGGAACTTCAAGACCAATTATGAATCTGCGATTCTCGCCGGCATAGAGATCACCGAGTTGAACTACATAATCATCGCCATCTTTCCAAAATGGCAAGCGCTGCAGAACTTGAATCTGTGGAGCTTGAGTCAGCCCAACTACTGGCTTAACCCTGAGCACTGCATTAACTGCGCTTTTATCAAGTAGATCATTTACTTCAGCTGCAATTGCGCCCACTGCTTCATCAATGGTGCTAGCGAAGCGATGTGCTCCACCGCCACCTGTTGCTAGAGCTTCTAGGATGATTTCGTCATAGCCATTACCAAGACCAATGGTGGAGGTGGTAATTCTTTGCGTGGCATGCTTTGTAGCAATTGATTGGAGAACTTTTGGATCTTGTTCACCAGTATTTGCATGGCCATCAGAGATTAGAAGAAGGGTTGATCCTCCAGCGCTTTGAATTCGAGCAAGCTCGCGAAGTCCCATTAAATACCCAGCTGAGATATCGGTAGACCCGCCAGTATTTAGCTGGCGAATAGCTTGGCGAAGAGAAGGGATGTGGTGATCTTTAACTTGTCGCATTGGAACAACAACAAGTGCTTGATCATCAAAGGCAACTAGCCCGAAGTAATCCTGGGGAGCTAGCCGGTCAACGAGTTTTAGAAGTGAGCCCTTGGCGCTTTCTAGAGGTTCACCATCCATTGATCCAGAGCGATCTAGAACTACCTGAATAGCTTGGGCAGCTCGGTTTTTCGCCTTATCTGTGATCGGGGCGGTTAAATCGAGCATAAGTGTTAATTGATCTGCTGCCTCAAGGGCAACCAGGTCAAGGTCGAGATGTGCTTTAACGTGCATGTGTTTCTCCTTTTCGTTGGGGTTGATCTGGATTGATTACCCCCGCAACCTCATAGACGAAAAAGGGAGTCAAAAGTCAATCGATTTATTGGGATTTCTTTTTTAAGGGGCCACTCGAGAGGTTTTCTTCAAGCGAGAGGCAGATAATTCGGGTCATTCAGATGAGGGGAGCTGCCCTTGGGCAGGCCCGTGTTACAAAGGACTAGATCGCCGTTCTTTCTCTCATCATGTCTAGAAGATTAGCAGGGGGTACTGACATGCTTTGCTTGTGAATAACGCTTACAACATTGCTGAGTTGCTCAAGAGAAGTGATGAGGCAAATAAGCGACAGGATTGGGTCAAGGGCGAACAGCTAAATCAAGAAATCCTGCTTCAGATGCGTGGTGTTAAAAACTTACAGCCTCAAGAATTAATTTTAGTAGCAAAACGTTACTTGATGTCGATTTTTGGGCCAGGGTTATTTCTATTTGACATTAAACACCCTGATAGAGAAATATTTATAAATAAGGTTGAACGATTCAGAGCATTTGTTCATTCAAATAAGTCGTGGCATTCTCTTCTAGAAGGTGCCGATCGCGATCTACATGAAGTTCAGCTCTTCCTCCGTATGTCGAGAGCGGATGCTAGAAACAAGGCAGCTAACGCAATTCGCAGGCTTGGACGGCCGGACCTAACTATAAAAGTGTGTGATTTTTTACTGTCAGATTCAAAATTTAACTACTACGTCCTAACTACTCGGAGTTGGGCTTTTGGTGACCTTGGGCAACTTGATAAAGCTTTAGTTGATGCGGAACTTGCCCTGAAATACCAACCCAAAGGCAAGAACTATCCTCAAATAGCTCTATCCCGCGCATACCGACAAAGATTTAAGCGTGATGGCGATTTAGATGATTCCAAGTCTTCAATCCGTTGGGGCCGGGAGGCATTAAGTGCCAACCGAAATTTTTATGCAGCGAATCAGCTTGTAGCTGCTTTGCTTGCAGCTGGAGTGGACCGAGGAGATCCTGAGATTCAACAACTTGAAAAGGAATTCCCTAATGTCTTTACGCCAGCAGATAAAGTAGCTATTGATAGTGCAACTGACGTTATTTATGAAGATGTTGTGATAACTGAGGAAGATCTTGAAGAATTAACCGTTGCAGAAGAAACCGAAGAGGAACTAGAAGGAGATTCTCCCGAGGATTTCTATGAAGACTATTTTCCTGACCACCTTGAATCCTTGAAAAATCCTCGCTTGCCTCATCTTGAGCCTTGATTAAGGACTTCTTCCTTTAGTTTCTTACGCACCTGCTGGATCCTTGTTGCTACCACCTTGGCATTGGCAAAGCCTAATTCTTCAGCTATCTCTTTACTCTTCATCCCAGCAGCATCAAGGATGAGCAGTCTTTGATCTTTCTCGCTCAAATCTTCTAAAAGATCGGCAAGTAGTTCTTGGTTTGCTACTTGTGTACTAAGTGATGTCTTTCTCTGTCCAAGCAGCATGGCATCTAACTGATCTGGCTCTAAACCTCTTAATGAAGGCTTTCTTGCTTTTATTTTTCTATTCCGGTCATACATCATGTTTGTGACTACCATACGGATCCAAGCTTCAATATTTGCGGGAGCCTGCCCTTGTTCTAATAACTTCTCAACAGCACTAGCTGCATAATCTTCATAACCAAGAGAGGTAATCCCAAATCTCTTACTTTGATCTAGTGCGACTTTCATCGCCCATTTGGCTTCATCATCGCTTAGGTTCACACATAAAATGTAGCCCTATCAGAGTATCTATTCAATATCTCGGTATCACATCGAACGCCTCGGAGCTCAGGCCATTATCATTCAAGGCTTGAATCCAAACTTCCTCATTCTCATATCTCTAGTGAATATCGTTTCGAGTTCGTATCCAGTCTCCACTAGCTAAAACATAAAAAGCGGGAAGAATCTGAGAGAGTTTGTCAATCTCACTTGTCATGATAAATCCTATCTAAGAAGAATATCCCTTTTACAGCTGAAATAATCTGAAAGTGGTCGATTGAAAGCAAGATTCTCAGTCTGCGTATTATGTGAAATCAACTGTAATCTTTACAATTTTGCCGTCCTCATTAATTTCAGCATAGACAGGATAAAGTCCGTCCCCATAGCCAGTCGTGAAAGCGACAGCAGACGCCGTTCCTAGTTCTCCGTAGCCCTGTTTAAGAGTAACTCCACATGCTCCAAGGTAACTATATTCACCAGCTTTCTTAACGTTTTCTTCAAAATTCTCTGTCTTGTCATCCCATGGCTCCCACTCATCAAGATAGCAAGGGTCACCAATTATGGCTTGCCCACTATCGACAGCAAAGTGTCCTATCAATGTTGGGTTTTTAGAGTTCAACGCTTCTGGCCAAACGCTTGCCACGACCATTAGTTCATCTAAAGTATCAAAACCTTCGTCGTTAAGAATGTCGAGCGCGGACAGAAATTGACTCCAAGTTTCGGTTATATATTTGTTGCCGTCATCGCTAATCTGACACAAGCCCTCTGAAGCAAGATAAGCAAGAGGTAGCCCCAAGTCATTAAATTCTATAAAGTCCGAAAAGGTCTCATCATCTTTATAGGTAACGTAAAACTCCCCTAGGATATTACATACATCAGAAAAGTCTGTTGTCATTACAGCCTCTCATTCCAACAGAAAAATTGCATCAACTGTGCAACAATTTCCCAGTCATCCTCTTTATTACTTTGCTCATTAATAAGAAGGCGTGGGGAGCTGCCGATACCTTTTGATTTACTAACATCTCTTGTCGCCATGATTTCTCTCCTAGTTTAAAGAAGTTTATCAAGGTTTTCTATTCACTATCGATCAAATTGTGTGTAGGATTTGGAAGATATAAGAGACAGGGGGGCTTTTGGTTAATTCAATCTCGCAAAGTCGAGCCTTGGTGCTTAATGCCTCTTATGAGCCGTTAGGGGTTTCCTCTGCGCGACGAGCTCTAATCTTGGTTTTGAACCAAAGAGCAGTTGTTGTTGAAGATTCGGGTACTGTCTTGTTTCATCAATCGGGGAGTTTTGCTTTACCTTCTGTGATTCGCTTATCTAAGTTTGTAAATGTACGCTTTCGAAGAACGGTGCCTTTATCGCGAAGAGCTATTTTCACGCGAGATGGTGGACGTTGCGTCTACTGCAAAAAACCTGCCAGCACGGTAGACCATGTAATCCCAAAAAGTAGAGGTGGAAAGCACACGTGGGACAATGTTGTTAGCGCTTGTCACGACTGTAACCACACAAAGGATGATTTCAGTCTAGGTGAACTCGGGTGGCGATTAGATCCAAAGCCCTATGAACCTCGGGGTCATTTTTGGAGCATCCTAGGTCACGGAAAACCTGACCCTAGATGGGCTTCTTATTTAAGTAGCTACGGATATGCACCACAGCAGGAATTTGTCAGAGTCATAAAAGTTGCTAATAGCTAACAGCAATAGCTGCCTAGTTACCCGAAACCTTTGATCTTTTATGTGCTGCTCTAGAATTAGATTTAGATAGAGAATATAATTCATTAGAAGAGATGTTTAGTTTAAGTAATAAATAACCCCCTCACGCAAACCCAAGAAGGGAAACGAATGCCTAATTACACGATTACATCAAAGAGGGAAATCTTTTACTCTTTTGACATTGAAGCAGAGTCAGAGAAGCAGGCCCTTGAAAAAATGCTACAAATAGAACTCACTAAAGACTGAGAGGAATACGCTTACGACTGGTTTCCACTAGAACTTATAGATGTTGAAGAAGGGGAGGCCAATTAGTGGGAGCACGTTGTAACTTTGTATTTAAACAATCAGAGGACTACGCAGTTGCCTTATACAGTCAATGGGGAGGCACCTATTCGATTACACGCATTCATGTAGTGCTCATGAGATAACTCACTTCCAACAAAACGTCTTTTAAGTGACTGAGCTGCGATGAAAGTGGTTCCACTTCCACTAAATGGATCCATGACAAGTTCTCGAGGCTTCGAGTAACAATTTACTAGTCTCTGAGCAAGTTCTAGTGGAAAAGCAGCATCGTGAGTACTTTTTCTGGCTCTCGAAATCTTCCAGACATCAGACATTCCTTTAACTCGTCCCTCTGGATCATAATTCTTGAAATAAGGGATTGATCCACTCTTACACAAAATAAAGACTCGCTCAGTTTCAGGATACAAGTAACCTCGATCGTGATTATGAGTACTTCCTCGATCCCAAACTATTTCTTCATAAATACAAAGTTGATTTTCTTTGACTAAAGGCAGAATCCACTCATAAGGAGTAATTAATCTCCTTCTTTTATGCCTATTTTTATGAACGTAGGCAATCACGCCATTTGGCTTTAGTCTATCCAGGGCCCACAAGATAAATTGTCTTTGCCCATCTTGATAAATGTCCTCAGGCAGATTATCTCTATATGAACTGATGCCACCGAAAGACTTTGCATCATATTTGCCCAGTTTTCGCAATCCATCTCGGCGAACACCCTTAGATCCGATGTTGTAAGGTGGCGAAGTTAGAATTAACCGAACATTTTGAACTGAAGATAAAGTCTTCTTGTAATCGCCAAAGTAAAGTTCGCTTCGGTTGAGGCTATAACTCTTTACCATTATTTTTTTACCTGCTTAATCTAATGAAGGGCTTT
>Ga0194116_10006442_pt1 | contig 12512 bp, 23 predicted proteins | sample TA2MahsurfametaG_4_FD_148617 | JGI IMG/M metagenome (GOLD analysis project Ga0194116, IMG submission 148617) | Freshwater microbial communities from Lake Tanganyika, Tanzania - TA2015008 Mahale S9 surface | ecosystem: Environmental > Aquatic > Freshwater > Lake | place: Tanzania: Lake... | reverse complement strand
CCACCACCTGGAACAATACCTTCTTGTACAGCAGCTCTTGTAGCATGAAGAGCATCCTCAACACGAGCTTTCTTTTCTTTCATTTCAGCTTCAGTAGCAGCACCTACACGAATAACAGCTACACCACCAGCTAACTTAGCTAATCTCTCTTGTAACTTCTCTTTATCATAATCACTTGTAGTCTGATCTAATTGAGCTCTAATTTGGTTAATACGAATATCAATCTCTTCAGGATTACCTAAACCGTCAATAAGAGTAGTACTATCTTTATCTACTACTACTCTCTTAGCACGACCTAAATCTTCAAGTGTTACACTCTCTAACTTTAAACCTACTTCATCAGATACAAGAGTAGCACCTGTTAAGACTGCAATGTCTTGTAACATTGCTTTTCTTCTATCACCAAAACCAGGTGCTTTAACAGCTACTACCTTTAAACTTGCTCTAATTCTATTTACTACTAAAGAGGCTAAAGCTTCACCATCTACATCTTCAGCAATAATTAAAAGACTTAGACCTTGTCTAGCTACTTGTTCTAGTACAGGAATAACTTCTTTCATACTAGATACTTTCTTATCGACTACAAGTACCATAACATTTTCATATTCAGCAATCATCTTTTCACTATCAGTAGCGAAATATGGTGATAAGTACCCACGATCAAATTGCATACCTTCAACAGTTTCTAAGCTGGTTTCAAAACCTTTAGCTTCTTCTACTGTGATAACACCATCTTGACCTACTTTATCCATAGCTTCAGCAATAATCTTGCCGATAGTAGAATCACTATTGGCAGAGATAGTGCCTACTTGTTCTACATCTTTAGAGGATTGTGTTCTCTTAGAGAAGGATTTAAGTTCTTCACACATAACTTCAACAGCTTGGTCGATACCTCGTTTAATATCCATTGGGTTATTACCTGCAGATACAAGTTTAACACCTTCACGGTAAATAGCTTGGGCGAGAACGGTAGCAGTGGTTGTACCATCACCTGCAACATCAGCAGTTTTAGATGCAACTTCTTTAACCATTTGAGCACCCATATTTTCTAATGGGTTTTCTAATTCAATTTCTTTAGCAACGGTCACACCATCTTTAGTAACAAGTGGTGCACCGAATGCTTTATTGATAAGTACATTACGACCCTTAGGACCTAAAGTAACTTTAACAGCATCAGCAAGTGCATTTACACCTCTGAGAATATGAGCTCTAGCTTCTTCTGAGAATACAATATGTTTAGCACCCATTTTTTATAATACTCCTATAACTTGTGATGGATCAATTTGAAAATATTCTGTACCTTCAAACTTAAACTTATAACCATTAGCTCCTGCCCCCCATTTAATAAGGAGTGTAGTACCTACGGTAAAAGGTAAAGGTTGATATTCAGTCTTATCCATTAAAGGACGACCAGGTCCCACAGCAACAACAGTAGCTGTTTTTGTTGTGTCATGATTAGAAGTAATAAATAAACCTGAAGCGGTCTTATTTGTTTCTTCTGCTAATTGAACAATAATATTGTCATAGAGAGGTTGTAAGTTCATTTATATAATCTCCTGTTTTATGAAACGGCTTATATATAATACCAATCTCTATTCTGTCAAGAGCGTTCTTTTTAAACATCTCTTAACTTCTGCTTTAGATACTTTAAATTTCTCAGATATTTCTGTTACCACCCATTCCGTTTTATACTTTACACTTAACTCTTTATATAAATTATACACTCTCTCTTTATCTACATCCGTTTCTAAATATTTCTCAAATGTCCTTTTCCTAGCACTTATTACATTAAACCTTCTTAATATCCTATATACAGAAAATTCACACACTCCTAATATACTAGATAACTCTTTCATATCTGTTGTCTGTTTATATAAAGCCTCAATATGTTCCTTAGTATATTTATTTGTTCTTATCCTAGAACTTAATTTAGAATCATATTTATATATCATCTCTTTAATCTTATCCTCAGATACCTTATAATGTTTAGCTAATTTAGGTGTTGTCATTGTCTTATATAATTCATTAAATTCTTTTTTAGGTGGATTAAAAGTTCTTTCTATTTTAAATCTCTTTACCCACCTCCATGCTGTTGTTTCACTTACACCTAATATCTCACCTATCTCTTTATATCCTTTTTTCTCTATTGTATATAATCTCTCTAAAGTATCTTTATCTACTCCTTCATAAGAACCTTTAATAATATTAGAGATACTGTTATATGTAGCATTTATATCTTTAGCTATAATAGGAATCGTATACCCTGCTTTATATAAGATATGAACAAAGTTAGTATCTATTGCTTGACCACTAATATCTCTTATAGGTTTAGGTATCTCGTATTTCTTTAAAAGTTCATGTATCTTCTTTACATGAACTTTTTTTTCCTGTGCTATTTGTTTAGCCGTCTTAGTTTTATATGCTCTTTCTAAAGCTGTTTTAGTCATTACCATATCAGTATCCTTAAAAAAATGACATCTGCCCATAAGGGAAAACACTTTTATCTTATATGACATTTGCCCATAAGAGAAAACACTTTTTAATATAATATGAAAATGGGAATTACCCATAAGGAGATATACAAATGATTTACCATAAACTGATTAACCATCAGACCAATCCTAATAAATATGGATACCTTCATAGTCCTAAAGAAGAGGTTTGTCATATTCATGCTAAACCTAAAAGAAAATCAAAACTACATGATCTTATCGCTAAAGGTGAACCTATCATAGATAAAGATATTTATGATCACTGCCAAGAAAAGTTTAAAGCTACTCAGGGAAATTATATTATCTTGCATCAAAGATTAAGTTGTGTCAGTAATGTGATTACTCATATTGTAAAGGTAAATGAGAATAGCTTAACTCTTAAAGCAAATAGATCAAATACTGATCCCTTTGTTTTTTCTGTAAGTGGTCAAGTGATCGCTTACCTAGCTCCTGATCTAATTCAGGCATCTCCTACTCAAATCCCTACTGAATACAAACTACCTAAATTTATCTTTGATAAAAAGACTTTAGGTGTTCTCGTTCCTAGTTTTAAAAATGGTTCTGTTCAGGACGGTAGGGTAAGAGTTTTAAAAACTCATTTAGATATTGTGGACTTAATGAAAGAATTGCCTAAGACCACATACAGAGTAGATCTCTAGATTTCTACATATTACGGAGCCTGCCCGATCGGCGACCAAAAAAAAAGTAAAAAAAAACTCCCAAACCAACCTTTCGGTCGGTTTGGGAGTTTTTTTTACAACAAATGGGGGGGGGTTCGCAGACAATTTATGCAAGTGATCTTTTCATACCACAAGCATTTCTAGACCCCCAAGCCATACCATTGTTATAGCTACAATCGAAATGGTATGCTACTTGCTTTTCCATATCGATCACTTCCACAACAAAAAGTCTTGTGTTTCTCATGATGATAGACATATCACAAACACAATTCACTGTAAAAGGTTCGCTAAAAATTTCATCACCTTTAGTGCTTGCTACTCTCTTGAAATAGTCAACGATTGCTCGTTGAACACTGCCACTTGCACTATGGATATTGAGAGAAATTTTATCACTAACTAAAAAATTTGTTGCTTTCATATAGCATAATCCTTTTTTAAAGGTTTCGTAAAGTACATCGTCTTGATCATCTTTACACTAATCTTTGTTTTTACTTAATCTTTTTAAGAAAACCTAAAACACTAGGTTTTATCGAGATTTTTCAGGGTATGGGGTCAGGGCATAAAATGTAGAAATCTATATATATGTGTGTACATATGTGCAGGCGCACACATAAACCATAATATGTAGAAATCTGTGTATGTAAGGGTACATAAATAAGAATGATAATATGTAGAAATCTAATTTATGTAGTACCCTTAAAAAAAGTATGCGTACCCCCCTATAGATTTCTATATATTATCCTTCTTGTATGTGTACACACATATGTGTATATGTATATAGATTTCTACATATTATAGCTTTACCCCATACCTTAGAATCTCTCGGTAAAACCTAGTGTTTCAAAATCTAGTTTAAAACATAGGTAAAAACAAAGAAAGATGTAAAGATGATCGAAACGATGGACTTTACGAGACCTTTAAAAAAGGACTTATGTATGAATAGCATTTATACTTTAATTTTGGCTTATTTTTCTCCTTATGGCTCAAGAAACAAAGAAACAAAATACGGTGTTTCACTTGTTGCGGATAACTTCCAAATTGAGATGGATAGTCAACAAATCAGTGTTTGGACTCCAGATGAAAATGTATATACAATTTACTCATCTCGGGGCAATGTTCAAAATCCTGAAAGTGCTTTGAGAATTGAAGACCTTGTTTTTATGAACAAGAGATTTGATACTCATCAAGAAGCATTCGAATTTATTAAAAGTTTGTTTGCTTAACTGTTTGCGAACCCCCCACGAACTGACCGAAAGGTCGGTTCGTGGGGGGTTTTTTTGTCTTTTTTTTTGTCAAGGTGTCAGCGAGCCACTAATATGTAGAAATCTAGGTAGGTGGGGCGATATGTAAATTACTAGCTTGGTGCCAGTTAGCTTTTCTCCTGGGGTCAATCAAGAGTCTAGCATTAAAGAAAGCAACAGCCCTTCTAAAGTTTTCAGGATAAACAGCTTTAGAAGTGGTTTGATATGGGGAAGATAAGAGAAAAATGAAATCAGAATTTCTTCGGACTTCATTAGAAGACATTTCAAAATGAAACAACATAAACTTAAACCTTAGAGAATTTATTTGAGTTCTTCTTGTAAGACATAAACAATACCTGTTTCTCTAAGATATAGTTTAGTATATTCTTTAGCAAGTTCTATATGGATAAGACCTAATTCTTTTTCTTCGGGATTGTCTTGATCTAGACCTATATTTTCTTGTAGGTGGTATTGCATAAGTTTAACATAATGTTCTCTAAGTTTTTGGTGTTTTTCGAGATTAGTGGTTTCTTTATGTTTAAAAGAGATAAAGAATAGGGGGATGAGAATAGCAGTAATCAAGACGGAGTAAATGAGTTTCATAGGTTAATCCTTTATTGTGGGTTTAATATAAGGGTCAGAAGTGATTGTCCAATTCTTTCTGGAATCGATAATACCACCTGATCTTACGGTATAGAAAGCGATAGCTCTTCTAAAGTTATTTTCATATATAGGTTTGCTAGTATTATTAAAAGGACTAGATAACACTACTACAAAATCTGTATTTCTTCTTACATCATTAGATGACATTTCAAAATGGAATATCATTTCTTAGAACTTTCTTTATTAGGTTTGAAATTAGCAAGATGCCAATTTTAGAATCCATAAGACCACCTGCCTATAGGGATAAAAGAACTGTATGTAATTAGCAGACATTTCAAAGCTATCTTTCCTTTATAAGACATATATATATTATATTAGTATAACTATCTCACTAAAATGATTTGTAATTTAGAGTAGCATTCCAACAACAATTTGACTTAGAAGAAGCTTATTTTGATGCAACAAGCAGATGCTCAGAGATATTGAAAACGGAAGTCACTAATCTTTTCCTATATAGACATCGTTACTGTTTATCCAATTTGATTTTATTAATGATCTAACACTATATAAAGTAATACATCTTCTCATATTATTCTTATACATATATAAACCATTTCCCTGTACCTCTCCTCTATTCATATGACCCGGGGATGTGAAAGATGTCATATATGCACCTTGAGTAGATCCTGTAATGTTATTTTCTTTAGATGTGAAAAAACCATAGTGATTACTCATCTCACTTATCCTTTCCTATATAAACATCATTACTGTTTATCCCTTGTGATTTTATAAGTGTCTTTACTACAAATAAACTCACTGTCTGTCTTATATTATCTTTCTCTACATAATAACCAGCTTGCCCCATTAAACCTATACCACATCTAGGATAAGACCTGGTACTTAATAAATAACAATCCTGCATACCATGCTGTATGTCATTCCCATTACTATTAAAATAACAAATCATTCTATTTCTCTATAGGTTCTATATATACATTATTCGTTATAATCCATGAGCTTTTTATTAAGGCTCTTGCACTATAAAAAGACAAACCCCTTCTAAAATTCTCAGATCTTAAGTAAAATCCGTGAGTACATGAAATTGGATGTCTATTTTCACAAGTTTGTAGCCAAACATGAGTACCATTATATTGTACATCATTACCATTACAATGAAAATAACAAATCATTTTTACTCTTTTAAAAACCCATATTCATATACACCAGGTCTTAACTTATCACCTAATGCTTTATGTAATTCTTTTAATCTCTTAAAGTCATCCTTATACTCATTCTCCCAAAAACCCTTTAACTGATACCAACCACAATCCCAACATAACATCTGTAAATCAGGGTTCGCTTTAGCATAGGCTTCTCTCTTATCTAAAGAATTAAGCCATAACTCAGTAGCACTCATTAATAAATCCTTAGCCTCTACACTTAATGTTAAATCAGCTATAAGAGTAGCTACATATGATTCCTCATAATGCTTTTCAAAATCAGCATAAATAAGAGGACACTTCTCTTTTAAGAGACCTTTAATGCCATATCTCTCTAACCAAAAGAAATGGTTCTTAATTTGCCAGATTTCTCCACCCCAAGAGACATCTCTCATAGAGGTACAGTTATTCTTTGTTTCAAAGATACTGTAGATATGACAATCATCTACCCATTGTTCATAACCTTCTTTATGTTCGCTTGTATGGATATAAGCACCACTCTCATCTAACCATCTTTGTGTAAATGAGATAATAGGGTGGTCTATATAAAGGATTTCTTTTTCAGGAGCTTTTTTAATAGGACCTGTCTTTTCTCTTTCCTTAATTTTAAGACCACTTGTCATAATAGGATATTCATAGGTTTCCATATCTTTAATAGGTTCTCTGACCCATTCACTAGCTGGCATATGGTTATCACAGTTATAAATTTGTTTCCAACCAAAATGAGAAGCATCAAGGTTTTTAATTTCTAGGATAGGGTCTTCAGTGGTTTCACCTTCAGACCATATAGTAAAACCAACACCCCATTCAGATGAAACACCTGAGAAAGCACTAGCATTAAAGAAGAAACCTTTTTGAAATTTAAAATCTCGGTAATACCATTTACGGAATTTTTGAGCTGTTTCTTGGATCATAAATTTGATAGGTGAGAAAAAGCAAAGACTTACTTTCTTATAACCAAATTTTCTAGCTTGTCTTACACATTCAAAAATAAATTGAAAGTAAAGATTAGAACGACAACCACCTAAAGAAAACATCATGTCTTTTACTTTAGTATCAGATACCCCTTCTTTATTTTCTTCATCTTCAGCAAGTGTGCCAGCTGCTGCATATGGTGGGTTTATAAAGAACACAAGTCTTTTATCTGTGTTCTTTGAAAGTAATTCTTGTACTTCATTAGGGATAGCATTACTACTAAAGAATAATTCATTATCATCAGGATTAAGGAAATCATATTTAAAGGCTTGTGTATAACCTTGTTTTTGTAAGATGTCTACTTCAGGTTGTTCGAGTGTAGAGATAATAAGATTATTAAAATCATATTCTCTTGTCAAGTTTCCAGATCCCGCACAGCAATCCCATACAATACATTCATCTTTCCAGTTATCTCCTAAAACAGTAGTAGTTAAAGTATGAGCTTCATCTACCCATAGTTTAGGAGTAAAGAAAGCACCCTGTCTAGTTCTGATTTCATTTAGAATAGTTTGGTCATAGTTTTCAATTTTCATAATTTCTCCTTTATGATTTATGTATATTATATTACCCAACTTACTATAATAATAGTGTATTAACTTAGGAGTAATAACTATGAACACAGAAGACTTACCTACTAGCCTTGATATAGGCAATCCTTTTTTTTATGACTTGAATGAAGACAGTTTCATTCAAGTTTCTCGTGACTACTTTGATGATGTTAGGCTTTACTTGGTCAAAGGTGAAATAGTAAGAAGGGTACTCATTAAGTACTCAGAATTTAAATCAGATACAATTAAAGATTTTATCAGCACTCTAGATTTCTAATCTTGTGAACAAAAAAAAAGTTATTGGATAAAACCTTTTGCACCCTTTATATTACCATGTTCATCACGAACGGTATCGGGAGCAAAAAGGTCTTTTCTACCTAATTTTTTACCTGCTTCAAGTACAAGCAGGCTAACGATATAATAGACACCTTCAGCTTCGTCAGGCAAGCCTTCAAGTTCACCTAATGATGTTTTCTTGATAGGTATAGATAAACCATTACAATATAATGGTTCAACATTTTGAGAAGATTGATTTACACGAGGGGTAATACCACTTTTTTCAAGGATATAATACCCACTGTCTAAAAGTAGATGGATTTCATGAGGAGTAGCATTGATGAGAGTCATAGTGTTATCCTTTTGCTAAAGAGTTTAGTTTTTTAATAGTTTGTTTAATGCTTTTTATTTCTTCTTTAATTGATTTTTTCATGTCCGCACTTAAATAGAGAACATTTGGATCAACCAAAGCATATTGTAATTGAGCAAGTTGTTCATGCTTTCTTTCCAAAGCAATGTAAGCTAAAGTTATTTGATGATGTTTACTCATATTTCCTCCTTATAGGTATTGTATGTTGATTATTGGTCTTGGAAAATCCATGCTCACTAAGTATGATGATGATCCTCTTTTTTGCACAATTCGTTTTGTGATTTTCCCTCTTGTCTTTATTTTCTCATTAGTGATAATTGGTTCTTTTTCAAACTCGACTCTTTTGAGAAGAATCCAAGAAGCCCCCTTACAGATATTGAGATGCTCATCATCTGGAACTATCTTGTACTTAAATCTCTCATGAGCAATTAAAGTATAATTACCTTTCATATCATATGCAAAATCAGAAACAAGCATATACCCTTCGCATTTAAGATTCTTTTTACAAATTAGGATTTGTTTGAGATCCAAATCCCTCTCTTGCATGAGAGAGTTAAAGTAATTTGTTAAAGATTCTTTACCGAGATCACTATTGACTACTCTGATACGACTAGTACCCCAATTTTTTTTGTATTGAATTTTAGAAAGTGCAGTTTGCATATCGCATATCCTTTTTTAAAGGTCGTGTAAAGTACATCGTCTTGATCATCTTTACACCTTTATTTGTTTTTACTTAGTCTTTTTAAAAAAATCTAAAACACTAGATTTTATCGAGATTTTTCAGGATATGGGTTACGGTCATAAACTGTAGAAATCTATGTATGTATGGGTACAAGAATAGGGATAATAGATAGAAATCTAGGTGTCATGTTGGGGGGTCCGCATACTTTTAAGTACACTATATAGATTTCTACATTTAATCGTTGTAGTAGGGACTCAGATTTCTACATTTTATAATAACAAGTAGGTACAGATTTCTACATTTAATGCTTGTATGTATGTACCCATATACACACATATACATATATAGATTTCTACATATTATGGCTTTACCCCATACCCTGAAAAACCTCGATAAAACCTAGTGTTTCTGTATTTTCTTAAATAGCTTAGTAAAAACAAATAAAGGTGTAGTGAAAAACAGAAAACGAAAACACTACCGACTGAAAAAAAAATAAAATGATCTGTTCTCAAACACCTAAAAAAAAGGATAAACCATTATGGCTACTTTTAATCAAGCTCAATTTCTCGCTCAATTTGCAACCTTTACCCCTTCAACAGATTGGGAATATCGATTTGCCACTAGCCTACATAAGCAAGTAACTTTTTTCAAAAAAGAATTAACAGAAAAACAAGTAAATGCTTGGGAAAAGTTAATTGCACCTAAAGTAGAAATTGCACCAACAGAAATTAAAGAAGAAGCTAAGACATTTATGCAAGAAGCTGAATCTTTACTTGCGAACACTGATGAATGGGGACAAAATTTCATCACAAGTTTGCTTACACAAGTTAAGCAAGGCAAAGAATTAAGCTCTCGTCAAATGTTCATCTATGGAAGAGTTAAAGCTAAGGCAACACCTAAAGTAGAAGCACCTAAGACAACAGCTAAAGCTAAAAAAGCAACACCTAAAACAACAGCTAAAGCTGAAGCACCTAAGACAACAGCTAAAGCTAAAACCACTACAAAGAAAGTTTAGTTTGTATGTATAACATTATTGACAAAAACACAAAAAAAGTGATTGAAAAAAATCTCACAATTCATCAAGCGATTGCCACTTGTATGAACAAAAACTTAACCTACATAAAAAAGGGAAAAACGAAATGGAAAATTTAGAAAAAATTATTAGCGACTTTCCTTCAATGAATTTTACACATGAAGAGAAAAACCTGATTGCTAGTGAAAACTTTGGAAATTTAGTTTTCTTTGTATCTACATTCAGAAAGTATGCGAAGATCAGTCTTTTCTCTCTCTCATTAAAAGAGAATGGCATTTATGAAAGTGTTATGGTAGAAAAAGAAAATTATGATGAGATGAAAAACAGCTTGAATGAATTGATTGAGAAAGCAAAAAGAATTAGTCCAAAATCCTTTAAGTAGGATTTTGACTAATCCAAAATTTTTTTTGTTCTGTGAAGTAGAAATCTAGGTGGTAAAATATACATAAAAGGATTTTATGTATGGAAGATTTAGAACTAGAAGAAAATGAAATCATAATGATACTAGATAGGGACGGCGATTTAGTTATTATCCCCCCTGAGATAGATGACATAACACAAGAACAGAACGACATACTAGAACAGATAGTAGTTTCAGTTAAGCCTTCATTTTTTCTATACATCGTTTTAAGAATAGAAATAGCTTTCGTTCGTTTATGGGCAACCTTATTTGAAAGGTAGAATATGGATTCTTTAGAATATCTATTATCTAAAACAAATGAACCTGAACCACAAGTAAAAAAAGGATTTCCTTTAATAAAGAAAACAATCTTAACTTTCCTTCTTTGTCTTATAGGGGATTTAATGAGTAGCTTTGACCAATATGCTATGACACATGATTGGATCATAACACAGTTTTTTACAGGATTAGTATCTCAAGGGATATGGTTTCTAGCAGGGTTCTTTTTTTATGATGCAAAAACAAGAAAAGAAAGAGTTTGTATTTTTATAGGTACTGCTTTAGGTTGTGGTGTAGGAAGCACTTTAATGTTGAGATGGTTTAAACCTTTATTCAATAGCTTTTTTTAAAATTTTAACTAAACTTGTGTCTTCTAATTTACCTACACAATATAAACTAAACACTTCACAAAAAAATTCTTCTGAGTCTTTACTAGCATATAAAGAAGGAAACCTAAGATTATCTAAAAAGGTATTAGGTATCGTGATATGTACTTTACCCATATCTAATTTAAGTATGCCTCCCCCTATATCTTCCACAGATAAAATTATATCCTCATCAGGCAATAAACCATCACCATTTCTAAAGAATAAAGGTTCTTTAAATACATCATAATAGGATTTGCCTATAAGGTAAGAGACAGGTTTGTTTTTACTTCTCTTAATCTGATTGTAGTATTTCTTAACAAGTCTTTTATTTTTTAAGACTAGATTATAATAGCGATGACCAAATTCATGTATTAAGGTTCTTATATAATGAGGTTCTATCTTATGTGTGTTTCTATAATAGATTTTATCATCTCTATAAATAGCTTGGGACTCAGTCCCTATATGGTCAGCTATAATAACATCACCATATAGAATAGAATTGATATTAGGAATGTCACTAGATTTCATAAGGGCAATAGCTTTTTTAAAGACAGTAGCGACTAAAGCAATATCTTCTTTAGAACTGATGTAGTGGAATTTAAGGTTATCAAGTTTAAAGAAATTAGGAGTCTCAGATTTTTTATTCTTAGATTTATACCATAGGTGTTTAAGGCAAGCTATAAGTTTATCTATATGTGAGTCTAGGAGTAAGTCTATATTAGGCTTATACGAACCATGTTCTTTTTCAATTTGGATAGCTTCAGGGATAATAGTGAGCTGTAAGAAATTTTTAAGAGAGGCGATGTCTTTATAGTTGACTCTTTTGTATTCATTAATATCTGAGATGGCTTGGTTTATTTTAGATATGATATAACTGTCTAGGTAATCATTCTCTAATAAAAGAATAGTTTCATGGATGTTTTTTTCTGGGTCTTGCATAATGTAATCCTATAATATATATCTACGAAGGAGAATATATATAAATGAAAGACAGATTTATTCTTACAATAGATGAGAATGGTAAATTAGCTACCAAGATACCAGATGAGACGACCCCTGAGCAATTTGAAAAGATAGCAAGAGTCTCAGTAGCTTTAGAACCAAGTTGGGTATTAAGTTTTTTTATTCGTATAGAAGTTTTCTTTTTTAGATTAACTTGTGTATGGGAGAAAGTAAAAGATGAAATAAGAGAGAGAGATAAATGATATGTTGGTTGGAATTATCATCTAATGATGTAATGCACTCATCACAATATAAATATCTAATCAGTTCTATTAGTGCCAAAGCTAGTAGGACTGATTGTGGTAAGCAGGGTTGCTTTTTAGAGCCATATTATTTTAGAGAT
>Ga0194116_10006434_pt1 | contig 12521 bp, 19 predicted proteins | sample TA2MahsurfametaG_4_FD_148617 | JGI IMG/M metagenome (GOLD analysis project Ga0194116, IMG submission 148617) | Freshwater microbial communities from Lake Tanganyika, Tanzania - TA2015008 Mahale S9 surface | ecosystem: Environmental > Aquatic > Freshwater > Lake | place: Tanzania: Lake... | reverse complement strand
GATATGGACCTTAATGATAGAGGGGTGCTGATCAGAACAGCTGAGAATTTCGGAGCTGCAAAAGCAATAGTTTAAAAAATGGCCATTAAAATAAAATGCCCCAAATGCGGCAAGCTTATGAAACGCAAAAATTTGTAAAGGCACTGGAAGCAACACCTACCAACTAGAAAATCTACTCGACTGCGCAGCTAAGACCGCGATCAACTGTTACTTGAGACCCTCGTCAATGAGTTAGGCTACTGCCACATCTCCACGGGTGATCAGTTCAGAGCTGAAAATGGTCAAATGGCAGAGCCGTGCTACGAGCCAATAACTGTAATCGGCTAGTGATAGTATGCGTGCACATGCTGCAGCCGTTTTTTCAACACAGCCCTGAAAGTCTGTGTTCATGTGTATTAGAGGCACCACACTTATGCTAGGGACTTCGTTCACGATAAGCGCTAAGGTCTGTTAGGCCACTAAAAAAAGTTTGGCGACTACTCCTAGTCAAAGCTGACCCTCAATGATATCCCAACCACCCACCCGTGCCGTGAAATAGAACGAGCCAGGATCATCGAGTACATCACCCAAGGTCTGGCTATCGGAGGTAGCTCTTCCAGCTTGTACATTTCAGGCATGCCAGGCACAGGAAAAACAGCCACCACACTCGAGGTAATCCAGCATCTTTAACTTTTGCATACCTTCAACTTCCTCTAAATCAACGCCATGAGCCTGACCAGACCAAATCTCATCTACACAATCATATATGAGTCCATCGTCGGGAGGAGGATAGTGCCAGCAGAAGCAGCTTTGTTCTTAGATGAATTTTTCAAAAAAAATGACAAAACATCCCTGCTGGCAAATGAGTTGGCATCGCAGTCGGAGAGATCCTAAAAATTTCTGTAAAAAGCCGATTAGATGCGTGTCATCTTGATTGATGAGCTTGACGGCCTCTTGACCAAAAGGCAGACCTTGCTGTACAATCTGTTCGACTGGCCCTGCTATCAAAACTCTAAATTGCTCGTTGTTGCTATTTCAAACACAATGGACCTGCCAGAGAGGATGAACCCGAAAATCAGCTCAAGAATCGGCAACAATCGCTTGGTTTACCTACCTTATAACCTGGATCAAATCCGGACTATTTTGCAATCAAGACTCCAGGAATTTCAAAGCATTTTCGAGCCCAAAAGCTTAGAGTTTATAGCCCGCAAGATCAGTGCGTACTCTGGGGATATCAGGAGGAGCCTATAGATGGCGAAACGAGCGATAGAAATCTGCTAGGAAAGACAGCATCAGGACAGTGACTGACCTAAGGTCATTTACCAAGACGTGGTAATTGCCTTTGACGAACTTTTCAATTCTAAGACAGTCAAAGTACTTAAATCCCTGTCGCGGAATGAAGTGATTGTCTTACTAGCGCTTCACCATGAGTTATGCGATTAATAATTGGGCCGGGTTTGTATTGACCTGGTCTAGGACAGATGCGATGCATTTCGTAGGAAAATTTATAACTGGCAGTCAAAAATTCAGACCTGCGTTTTTCGAGAGATCGTGAAGCGTTTGCAAGCGTTCGGCCTTGTGAAGCTGGAGATAGACCACTAGAAGATAGCAAGCAATGTGCATTTGCAACTTATGGTGTTTGCAGATGAGATAGTAGCTGCGTACAAAGAAACGGACTTTGTCCTTAGAATCTCTAACTCTTTTGAGCCATTAAGAGAAATCTTTAAGGAGGTTCAAGAGTAGCTGGAACGGCATTTGGTAAGTCCCCGCGCAACTCATTTCATAGGATCCCCACATTCCTGAAAATCTAATCGGTAGACCTGACTTTGTTAGAGGCTCCGTGGGCCATGACATCAACCCACATTCCAGATTTGCATCTCCAGTAAAGGTTATTGACAAGACCGTCCGAAACGAAATTGGAAGCAACTAGAAATAGGCCCATTTCAATCTCGGAAACTAAGGTAATATAACGCCTTTTTTATCTTTTAGATCATTTCAATAAGTCTGAACACAAAGTTGCCTACTCGCCTTAAGTGAACCAACAAACACGTGAGAGCAAGGGCTAGCTGTAGCAGAAAATAGCTGAAATGAAAGCAAGCCACTTTGACATCGATAAGATGGGAGGTACTATGGTTAATCCTAGACCCCTAGATTTAATGCCTGGTCCCTCTAACAAGATTTAAGATTAGCCCTTTGATATTGTCGAAGCTAAGCAGAGGCTCGGAGAAGCGCATTAGTGCCACGGTCAAACAACGCCTAATTTCCACTTAATAGAGATGAGTAACCCGGCAAGCAGGACATCAAAGCAACAGTAAAAACATCAAGAATTGAAACATGACGAGTTTCGCACATCCGGACTGTGAGCGCGTGGCCCTTGTTCGACGCAGGATCGCACGGCGGATCGGATGGCACCGGAGAGCCGGAGCCGGTCGCATACGAGACAAGCTTCTTTGGCTGAAACTGAATCTCGATTAAAGTGAAGTAGGCTCCATAATAATTAAATTATTTAAATGTCCCGCAACTATCAGCAAATTACCCGCGACTACAATCAAGTGTTACGCAACCAAAAGCACCGAACGTAAGCCCCGAACGTCGACCCGTCTACTAGCCGCAAGCGAACGTCGAAGGCGATCAGCAAAGGCCTACCAGCGGATGTCGCCGCCGTCACCTACACTGCAGCCGATGTCGAGTTCGCAAATGAGCTTGACAGGCTTCACGGGAATGTCCGCGAATTTTCACTCGAGCTTCGAAGACTTAGCAGAGAGCTAGCCAAGCACCAGAAGCATTTCACTGGGGGTTTGCTTAAGTTCAGGAAGGTGGTGGGGCAAGCTGCTCCTCCGACATGGGCGAACATCCGCTTCAAGAACCGAGACGGTGAGAACAACTGCTTCTTGAATGTCGCCTTGCAGACCCTGTTCCGCCTCGTTAGTTTCAGAGGCCCACTCGGCGAGCTCGGCAAGCCGGCATACGAGGCAACAGACCTAGGCAAGGTCCTGGGGAAAATGTGGAGTGAGTGGCAGAATGCGACGCGCTCGATCGAAGATTTCTTCTCCTCTAAAGTCGAGGTCGATGTTGGAGACTCGGAGGCGATCTAGAAACTTCTTTCTTCGCCCTTTTCAGCCGCGGAGTTGAGAGCCCCGTTACGGTACCCGCCTCACAGCCCAGGGGACGCCACCGAAGTGCTGCTCTCGCTGTTGAAAGTATTGCCGCTTGAGTGCCCCTTGCAAGTCATCTGCCCAGACATGTTCCTCAGCGGCCTGGGACGGGGACAACTGTTCAAAGCGCCCGCTTATGCAGACACGAAAGCAGACACGAAAGCAGCCCTGGCGGGGCCGTAAGCTGCAATGTTCAGCGTCAGCTAGCCGCCAGCTAGCCCGACAGGCACAGTCCGGCTCCTCAGTCTCCTGCCAGCCCACTGCCAGCTGGGAGACATGTTCAAGGCAGAGGACGCAGCGGCCGCCAAGCCCTACGCGCTGAACTGCATCTTCGGCCGCAGCTAGGCGCACTGGACGGTCTTCCTGAGGCTGCAAAAGCAGTGGACCCTCTTCGACGACCACAAATAGGCGCGAGAATTCGACGGCTTGCCCGCTGTATGCAAGCACATGATCGACACGGAGACCGAGCCCACGTTCTTCATCTACGAGGCAGCGGACGGCGCAGACTGCCAGGACGGGTCCGACGCTTCCATGCTGCCACCCCAGTCAGCAGTGCAACAGGGTCTGCAAGCGCCAGCGCCCGCGATGCTAGGCTTTGTGCCATTGCAAGAAAGCCCTCAGAAGTGTGTGGGCCAGGAGACTCTTGATGACGCTTAGGCCTGGCTTGCTCTGGAAGCTGAGGCCCGTGCAAGGGCACTTGATCTCCTGACGCCTACTGAGGAGCAGACACGAGGCCTGCAAGCATTTGCGGCCGCGAAGGAGTACAAACTGAAGTGCGAGGCACTCCGAGCGGATGACGAACGGCTAGACGGCGACCTGGAGCGACTTTTCGAGATGGGCTACACGGACTTCGACCGGAATCTCTAAGCCTGCAGGGCCCACCCTGGCGACCTGGAGGCGACCATCGAGGCGCTCTCAGCGACCTCCTCAGCCTCGGCGCAGGCTGCAGCCCCCAGAAGGCACCGAAGATGCCACAGACGAGCGAGCTGCTGAGGAACAAGATGCAATCGGACGTGCGAACCGACGCGCTGGGCATCACAAGAAACAGACTTGAAGGTTAAGAGTTAATTTGTTTGCGTTTAAAGTTATTATCGTGCCCGCGTTTTTCTCCCATCAATCTTCGGCAGAATCGTAACGGTGCCCATGCCGAACCTGCTTTTCGACCCAAGAACCAAAACAGCTTGACAGCACAACCAATCGGGGTTCGGACTAATTTAGGCAGCCAAGCGATTTTTTTGTAAATTTGCAACCGGCTTCAAAGACTTCAATATAGTCTCATTCCTAACGACTTACCAACTGATAAGAATCAAGGAACAAAAATCGGAAAGTAAAATTCTACATGCACTTCTAGACCACGATCTGTGATAAGCATGCTGTTGGACCTTGGGAAGCAAACTTCTTTCTCTAGCAAGGTAGTCTTCATACTCAGCCTCAATCTCTTCTTCCCCGTATTCGTCCACTTCTTCATCAAAGTCTAAGTCGTTCATCCCTTTACCAACAATATCTTCCCATCTGTCGCTGCCGCCTCCATTCAGCTCTATCTATTCGTTTGACAGCTATGAAGCTGTTTGGCTTTGTCCTGATCTTCGGAAAATTGCGAGTCTGATTACTGCTTATTTTACCCCTCAAAAGTTTTCTGTCAATGTGCTATTTAAGGAATTCGATTATCTTGCCTGACTTGCCAATTGAACAGATCCCCGTACATCTTGCCTTGAGCCTGAATGCTGTCCATAGATGGCTTCTCCGTCACTTTGAATGAGTCCCTATCAGGTGTGTCATCGTGATCGAGCAAAAATTGTCTCCATGACTCTAACCTCTGCCTTACCCAGCTTCCCGTCTCTAATCACAGACCCATGTTTAATGTCTTCATTTTCTTGCAAGTCCATGTTGATTTCCCCGTCAACTTACCCCTTCATTTGGGCTGAAATCCCCTGGAATTTGATCTGCGAAGATCTTTTTCATCTCCACATCAATCTTTTTAAACTGCTCCGCATTACCGCTTTCTTGGTGCAATCGGTCAACCTCCTTAAAAATTTCCATTCCCTTCATTAGATCTGCTTTTTTTCGAATTGATTCTCCATCTTGTGCATTCTGAAATCCATTGTTACAGGCTTAGCTGTTTGAGGAAACACCGCGTACTCAAAAGTCATGCCCCTGTTGACATCGAATTATCTGAACGCCATCTCTTTAACAGCCGCCCAGGAACTCACTAAGATGCGAAAATTGTATGATGAGACCTCTGTCGATGATTCACTTATCCCTACATCCAATGAGCAAAGGAGTCATCTTCTCCCATCGAGATAAGAATTTCTCTTAGCATCAATTTGGCTTCCCCTCTCCCGACCTGCCCAGATTTCATACCTCTTCCAAATCTTCTGAACGTTTTCATCTATCACGGTGTCGTCGCTTGGCATCAGAACCTCAATCAGTTTGAGTTCATTCTATGTGAACTTTACTTAGTTAGCTCTTGCTTCGGCTCTGTTGGAACTACCGTTACTAGCATCGGTAGCCAGTTCTGATTCAGTCCTCATGTGCCCGCCGTCGAAACCATCCCAAGTCCACTTGAAAAAACCTCCTTAAAGACTCGGCTCAGCCCACCTAACTGATTTCTTGCTCCAAAGTCACGTCACATCGCCGACTTGTAATTTGCTTCACTAAGAACTGGACCGATCGACCCTTCAAAGCGCTTGAGGACTTTCAAGAGAGAGTCCTTTTCCCAGCTAACTGTCGATCTGCCCACGCTAACATTTCCTCGAGGCCCGTCGTTCCCTGCTCGTCTTCTGACTGCACATGCTGTCAATCGCCTCCGGTAACTCCGCCAGTTTTACGGCTCATTATAATCATTAAACTACTATGGACGACGCACGCAAAAGAAGAGAGGCCAAATGGGCCGCGAAACACGAAAGCTCCGGGACGCCGAGCAAGGACGACTACTCGAAACCTGTTCTGCAGCCCGGCAACGAGCCGTCGGAGGAGCTGGGCTCCAAACGTACTACCCGTGCGGAGAGCTTGCCAGCAGTTGGAGAAGCAGCTTCTGCCATGGCCACTTTGCAGTTGGATCCTCAGTCCGAGCTATAGCGCTTAGCAGGGGAGCTAGCTTCTGTAAAGGGACTCCAGGGCTAGCGTGCGCTGTTCCCCGGGCTGCTGGACATGGCCACGACGGCTGACAATGACAGGATTAGGTGCACCCTGGCGCAGGCGTTCACCGAGCCTTTTCTGCTGCCACCAGGCCCCAGAGCTGATATGACTGATTTGCTCCAACAAGCCCTGGCGCTCCGCGATGGCCACGACGGGCAGGTGCTGCTTGACCAGGTGAAATCCGTCGCCTGGGACGTTCCCGAGTTCGCTACAGTCCACCAGATCGGCCGCGACTGGATCACAGCAAATGGGGGCAGAGCCGGGCGCCACTTGCTTGACCACATCCTCAAGGCAGCCTCGGTACCGGACCCGGAGTCGCAGGAGACTGTGATGGAAGCCTGCGATCGCGCACTCTTGAAATGTTTCTACGCTGAAGACCCGAACACTGGCTACCGTGGCTTGTACCCCGCCGTTGCTTACTGCCATACGTTCGGCAATCCAGACGCTTAAGAGCCGTTCAGCTTCGCGCTCGGCCCTGATCGTCGGCTGTACGAGTGCTGCGTGCCTATGGCTTTGAACATCGCGGTACAGAGCATCTGGTTCCCCTGCATGTCAGACTACCTACAGCAGGTGTTCCCTCTCCCCGAACAGCGAGTGAGGCTCGTCGAATACGTGCTGACGGGGGTGGCGCCGCTTCCGAAGGATGGCCGTGCCATCTCCGAAAAGGTCTTGCTGGCCGAAGAGAAGGGACAGCCGGACTATTACCGAGCACATTTGCGCCTGCTCCGGGAGCTAACCCAGCCGCAACTCCGAGGGCTGCACAGCAGCCTGCTAGATCTTCTGAACACTTTCGGCGTCCGCAGCCTGCTGATCACGCTGTTCCGCAGCGAAAGCCCGTTCGCCAGCAAAGCCTACGGCTGCTTCTATGTGGCGCGCCAGGCTACCTGGTTCGTCCAAGCGTCCGAGGAGCAGCAGGCCCAGGCCGTCGCCAGTCTGCAGCCAGGACATGCTATCTTCTGCGCAGTGCGCTGCCACTTCTACGCCGTGGCAGTCGGCGGCCTGCAGCAGCAAGCGCCCGACCTGTACAACGTGCGCCCCGCCTCGAAGACTTTGACCTCTGAGGAGTCGAAGGAATGAATTTGTTTTGCCTTTTCTAAGTACCTTTTCAATCAGTGTTTTCTCTCCGACCATCTCTTCTGGGATGGGCGTAATGCAGTTGTCTAGTTTGACTGGTTAGTCCCGGAAGTCTCTGGGTTGATCTCTTGGGATATGCGGCTTGTCTTTAGCCACCCGCATGCTCAAATGGCCACATCAGTTATTGTGTTCGTCGTTGGTTCCACTTTTGGCTAGGCGCCTGGAAAGATTGGGGGGACTTCACACAGGGGCAAAAACTTCACTTGCTGTTGGCCGAATCGCCGATATCAGCACTTACTCAGACCACCTTACCAAGACTGCGAGCTGGGACGACAGGACGCATAGGGACTACTACGGGCGATGCTGGCTGAGCGGCGTTGAGGGCAGCCCCGAGCATCATGGACGTGGGGGGGGAGAAGCTGACGAGCTACGAGTGGCCTCACTTGAATAATTGAACTTACGTGACAACTAGTTTGGCCCATAGTCTGCTTTTGCTTTTCTTTTGATGGCTGATCTTGACGAACCAAATTTAATTCGCGACCATTTTGTTTTGTTTTAATAATTAATTATAACTTTTAAAAACTCTCGCCCTTTTATACCCCCTCAGCCCTATTTAAGGCGGCGCTGAAGTTTAGTTTATAATTAATTATTAAAAACTAAAAAAAAAGCCTGACCACATTAAAACCGGCCAGAAATGAGAGGACGCAAATTTGAGTTGGCTAGCCCCCATCTGGGCAAGCGGTCTAAGGAAGAGCGGATCGCGATGGTGTACCTGCACTGGGACAAGTTCCAGGCCGAGAAGCAGGCGCAGCAGCGCCCGCAGCTACAGATGACTGAGAACGGGCTGCTGGCTTATTCGGGGATGGCGGAGGAGTCGGAAGCACTGGGTCGCGAGGCAGGGGCTGCAGACTATGGGGCGGGAACCGCCGATAGCGTGGACTCGGACGACGGGGCAGTCGCGAAGGATGGTGCAGCCGTGTGAAATGGGCTCAGCAGCCCGTGATGATGCAGCCGGGGACGATCGGCCGTGGAGGCACTGACCAGCATAAAGCGATAGCGTCTGTGTAATGTGATGTTTACAAAGAGATTGATCTCATATTCGCTGGGCTTAGTCTTGACAGCAGATGGAAACAAAAATGGATTGATGATATGCTAAACTACTTCAGTAAGAATTATTTCAACTTCACTTCTTCTTCTGGTTCTTATAGTACGACCGGGTCTTGACGCTGCTGGCGGAATTCTGCAGACGCAGCCCGCTGATAGCGTTGTTGAGGACGATGCCGTCCATGGACTGCTCGTTGTCGCCGACCTGGTCCTTCCGCTCTTCGTCGTCGTCGTCCGAGTCGATGGCCGCCGCCTGGAACGCTCGGATGACTGGCTCCGGCTGCTGCTGCTCCTGGTTGCGGATCACGTTCGGCAGCAGCCCCCTCTGGACCAAGGCCGCGTTGACCCGCTCGTTCACCTCGTCGTTGAACTGCTGCCGCAGCTCCTGGATGAGCCGCTGGCGCTCGCTCTCCGAGTTCTGCACGAGCCTCTCACGTTCCATCAGCTGCTGCTCTCGTAGCTGCTGCTGCTGCTGCGTCAGCATCCTCAACTCGTTCTGGTGGCGCTTGGCCTCCAGCGCCGCAATCTTCTGCGCCTGCTGTGCGTTGAATCGTTCTGTGCGCTCGTTGACCCGCGCGATCTGGTCCTCGATGGAGTTGGGGACGTGAAACTGCCTCAGCACCGAGCGGCTGCTCTTGGCTGCCTTGCCGATCTGGCCCAGCACCGGCTGCCCCGTGTAGTAGTTGTCGCTGTTGTCTACCTGCTGCGCCTCCTCACGACGCCCTCTGTCGGCCGCATTCGGCACGTAGGCCTTGTCGAAGATGTAGTGGTTCGGCCGCATCGTCGCCAAGACTTCCAGCATCCAGTTCACGTCGGGCGGTTTGTCCTGGCGGAGGCCGAGGTCTAGGCCGTCCTCTTAGGCGGCTTGCATCAGCAGCTGCAGCAGCACTTTCGGTGCGGGGGGCATCGGGCAGTTCTTGACCCTGATGTCCGCGCTCATGTGGCAGAACACTTGCCGAGCCCTGACCGCGTGCAGGTATTGCGGCGTGCACATCTTCGAATTCAGTGCGGGGACACGATAGCCAGCCCTCAGCGCGAATTGGTGCATATCTGCGACCGTCTTGCAGGCGTTGGTGACGTCCTGGAGGCTCAGGGCCTGGCGGTCACTGAGCACCTGCACATTGTTCGGCGGTTGCATATTAGAAAGTATTATTATAATAACGCCATTTAAAGCGCCTCCATAAAAGTCGTTGTGCTTGCACAAGCAGGTGATTGTAGGGCTGTCTCTCGAACAAAAAAGAAAAGTTGCGGATGGTAGAAAGTTTTTGACAAAAAATTACCTCAAATGATTCCTCAAATCGTCTTCAACAACAAGTAGCTGTTTGTATCATTGACGTGATTATGCGAGCATCTTGATCACGAAGAGGAGCTGCTACTGCCTCGCATGAATCCTTGCGATCTGCATCTGGACATTAAGAGCGGCCAATTGAAGCATTTACATTAGTTGCTGGTTTTCATTCTCGAGAAGCAACAATATGCTGACGCAGCACATTTTAGTACTACTATCCATGTCACGGACTTGGTTTGCTACTGGTTTGTGTAAGTTGCTTGGTGGGTCATTGTCGCGCCTTAGTAAGATTTCTAGAGTTATCTCTTTTTTGGTATTCTCGGAGTCATCGTGGCTAGGTCCAGCTTCGGTCATGTCGGTGGTGAGATTATCTTTGAATGATAATGCAAGGAGCCTTTCCTTAATAGGTTACATGCTGATTAATTTCTCTCGCTGGCTAGTCCAAAATGGGAATACCATCTTTTTTGAGGGTTAGTAGTCGTCGATCTGTCCCTCGATTATTCCGGCAAAATCAAACCAGTCGAGCGGCTTGAACCCCATTCGGAAAAAGAAGCTTACTCTGCTTAGCTCCGCACATCCCGCAATGCAGCATCTTTTCTCAGTAGCTATCTACTATATATGCTCCATTAGAAGAGTACCGGCTTCTGAACTTTGGTATTTTGGCTTCACAGCTAAAAATTTGCACTCTATGAACTCAGGTGAGTAATGATTTTTAGTTGGGAGTCCCCCGATCTCCACAACTCAAAACTGTACAATTCTGTAAGTCGTTGCACCCATCAGTTGCATCCTGCTATTAAAGACACCAACGGTGTTGAGTTCCTCGTTTTCTAAATCTACCTTGGCGTCAGTATACGGAAGGATTTTTTTGTAGATCGTATTAATCTTTGCGAGAACACCTCGATTGGATTTTGCATGTTTAATCTACTTAAAGTACTTGACTTCTCTTGTAGCTTTAATCTGTCTCTTCACGCTGGCGAGCTCGACTCGGCCACGAACCTGGCTTAGATTATCGGCTTTGACTCTGTGATTCTTATTTATTCCAGATCTGAGACTTCTTCTAGTTAAATTGTCAGTTACGGCGACTTTTTTTCTAGATTCTCTCAAATGGGCTGCTACATGTTTGGTTGCATCATGTTAGGCTGTTGCTGTTGCATGTTTGGCATCATCATGTTGGGCTGTTGCTGCTACATCATTTGCTGTTGCTGCTACATATTGGGCTGCCGTCCCGTTGTAGGGAGTGTTGAATGTGCCCTGAGTGACGGCTCTCATCGAGTTTTGCAAGTTGATCTGCGCTTGATTTTGGAGACTGACTTGCTGGAAACTTTGCTGCATCTAGTGCGTTTGCTGGAAACCATTCATTTGGGGCTATGCAACTGGGAATTGATTTGGTGTTTTAGCTGGAGGCAGAGGTTGTTAGTGCAGCGGTTTTTTCACCTATTAAGTTGCAGGCACCATCGCCACGTCTTTTTTTACGCCATTTGCAAGTACTGGTTGATTAGTCACGGCTGCTGCTGGCTTAGCGGCAGCAGGCTATGCTTTTTGGAAAATTTGGTCGTCGATGAAGTTTTAGCTTTTAAAGAATGTTTCTAGCTTGCGTTTGTAGAATTTGCGTTCTTCAGTTAGTGCTTTGATGTTTTTAGCAGACTGCTCCCAGGACTCGAGGACTTTGCTGTACTCTTGCTGGAGTTGTCGGTAGCGTTTCTTGAGCTTGTTGTACTTGGCCTGGGTGCTTGCATCGCTCGGTTTGGTAGTCTGATTTTCAGGTTAGCTCATGGGGCTTAATAAGTAGTAAGTTGATTGGCCACATAAGTAATTTTGCTGAATATCATGTTAGGCTACGGTTGCATCATTTGCGGCTTCTCTGTTGGTTGAATTCTGAGATTTGGTCATTAGTTAGTTTTTTTTTCTTGGCTCTATTTGATAGTTTTGTCTACTTTTAACTAAACATTCAAATGGTCTTTAGTTAGTGACTGCTTAGGACTTCGTATGCCTCGCAAATCAGCTGGAACTTTGGTTCGTACATCCTCATTTACTCAGAATTCTTCATGGGATGGAATTTCAAAGCCATTTTCTTGAAGCTAAAAGTTAGATGTGAGGGTCTTACGCAGTTATATGTGACTGTGAGCGCCCTTCTTTGCTGATTGGTGAAGTTGTTTCGGGTCTGATTTGAACAAAATCGGGTTTTGTTTCGGTGCTTTTGGTTGTGGAAAACTTGGGGCATTTTATTTTAATGGCCATTTTTTAAACTATTGCTTTTGCAGCTCCGAAATTCTCAGCTGTTCTGATCAGCACCCCTCTATCATTAAGGTCCATATCTGTTTCACCGAAATCAGACCGATCGAGGATAACGACTAGCAACTCTTAATGGCATCGGAGCAGCAGATTAGCATTAACGCATCAGGGAAGTGGCCCTTTTACTGCCAAAGCCGTAAAGGGTTGGTGGTGGGCTGCTGATGGTCTAGGGCCTGTCAACTTTGATAAATCCAGTTTGCTTTGTCCATTTCGTACTTAACAGTGTCATACTAAGTGATTTCGATGTAGGCCGTATTTTTACCGTGTTTAGGGTCAGGAGCGACTGAAAGACCATGCCAGGGATGAGGACGCGCGCGCCGTATTGTTTCTTCGGGGTTTGGGGTTTCGGGGACTTTTTAACGTTTAATGGGGGTTTTTCATTAAAATGGGGTTTAATTTGATTAAAAAGGCCTTAAAAAGGCCTGAATTACTTCACATAAATAATCTCACCACATTCGACAAGGGGTTTTGGGGTTTTGGGGTTTTGGGGT